>OLWA01001813.1_pt1 | contig 20841 bp, 19 predicted proteins | sample 1673251 | NCBI WGS metagenome assembly OLWA01 (sample SAMEA3178937, study PRJEB25190) | human gut metagenome | biome: human gut; feature: human-associated habitat; material: faeces | place: Austria | collected 2013 | reverse complement strand
CTTGTTCTCTCTCACCGTGCGGGTTCTCGGCCATCCATGCCTCGATACGCTCCGCCTTATCGACCACGTTGCCCGCGATGAAGCGGTCTTTGATCTCGTAACCACCGGAGAGCGGATTATAGAAGATACGCCCTTTCAGCTCGTCGATCAACTCGTCGCGGCTGTTGTCCGAGAGGGATTCCATGTAGTCGAGATTCACGCCGCCATAGCGGTTGAGCGAGGCCGAAAGAGCCTCTTCGGGCGTATCGACGTGCGTCGTCTCGTTCACGGCGAACGCTACGGGATGGTCGAAGATGTCGGCCTTGACGAACTGCCCGTTCTCCGCCCGTTCGATGGCGAGAATGTCGCGCCCCGATGTGTCCATCATCAGGAGTTTGACATTCGCTTTGGCGTTCAAATTACCATAACGGGCAACGAACTTGTCGTAACAGGTATTCAACGCCTCGCGCTGCGCCGATCCTTCATCGTGATACTCCGCTTCGTAAGCGTAGAGCCGCTCGTAAGCATCGCGCACGGGAATGTAGGCTGCAATCTTTTCGCGCTGCTCCTTTCCCAAATCGAGCGGGAGGAACGTCGCCCCGTAGCGGGTAACGTTTTTCAGATAGCCGATCTGGTAACGTGCTCCGACGGTGTTCACTTTGACGAACGATCCCTCGCGGTGGTGCGGCTCCAGCAATCCGTCGAACGGTCGGGGCTTCATCTCCTCCTCATGTTTGCGCTGCCGCTCTTCCGCCGCGAGTTTGGCTTCATCTTCGCGGATTTGCCGCTCGACGTCAGCAATACGGCGATTCATATCTGTCCCGGCAGCGTTTTCGACGGGATAAGCGGGACGCACTGCGTTTTCGGTGGAGGTATACACCGTTTGTTCTGCTTGGATGGTTGTCTCCGCAGCTTGTGTCGGCGTATCGAAAAGCGACGGCTGACGCGGCTGCGCCGGCTTGGGGCGGTTGCTTCGGCGGCGGGGCTTGCCGCCCGTCTGGGCGATGCGTCTCTCCTCCGCCGTGAAGCCGAACAGGTCGTAAAGCGTCAGTACGGGAGGCTCGATTTCGGGCTTCTCCTCTTTGGAAGATACCGCAGTCCGTTCCGCTTCCTGCCGAATCGCGGCGGTCGGCGGTTGTACCGTCTCTTCGACGACGGTCGCCTCCTCGAAAACATCTACCTGCGGCGGCTGTTCGTCCCATAACCGTTGCTCTTTCTCTTTCGTCCACGCCCCGAATGCGGCCAAATCTTCCGCCGTCGGCTCCGTGCGCAAGGGTGTGTCGGTCGTTTGGGCTTTCGCCTGCTGCTCTTGCACCCGCGCATCCCGTATGCCGCCGGAGTAGAGCCGCATAACCAACCTTGCATGCAGATTGTCATCGAGCAGTTCACGCAGCTGCGTAGCGATACCCTCTGCACCGCCGTCGTGCTGATAGACCATAGCGGGCTTGCCGTAGGGGTCGGTGTCTAACTTCGCACTTGTATGGACGATTTGCTCCTGATGTTCGATAAAATAGCGGTTGGTACTTACGCCGTTCTGCATTCCCGTTTGAACAAACAGCTTTTCGTCCTCCGTCAGCCCCTCTTTGCGGGTGTCCTTTTGCAAGACGATCAAATCGCTGCCGACCTCCGTTCCGGCATGGTCTGTAAAGAGGTTGTTCGGCAGGCGGATCGCCGAGACGAGGCGTGCTTCTCGGAGCATTTCGAGCCGCACCGCTTCGTTGCGCGGGGAGTTCATTACGCCTTGCGAGGTGATGAACGCCACGATGCCGCCGTCGCGGACGGCATCCAGCCCTTTGAGAAAAAAGTAATTGTGAATGGCTTTCGCGGCATTACGGCGACCGACCGATTCGCTTGCGGAGAAGGCCGGATCGAACACCGCCACGTCCCCGAACGGAATGTTGGAGACGGCTACGTCGAAATAGCCGTTGAAAGGTTTCTCGATGCGCTCGAACCCCTCCGCCCGCACCTTCTTGTCGGGATAGAGGTGCGCAAGGATTTTACCCGTCAGCAGGTCTTTCTCGAAGGCCATGACGTCGGCATCGGCATTCTTTCGAGTAAACGCCTCGACGAACGCGCCGTGTCCTGCCGAAGGTTCCAGCAGGCGGCGCGGACGCACGTTGTAGTCGTGCAGCACGTCGGCCAACGCCTCCGTTACTGCCGACGGGGTATAGAATGCTGTCAGCACGGAGCTTTTCAGGCTGTCGATATAGCGTTTGTATTCGTTGTCGTCTGCGCTGTTCTTGCGGATCAGGCGGTGCAGCTCCACTGTCATGGGGAACAGTTCGAGGTCGGATTTCGCCCACTGGACGGCATCGGTCAGCGTGGCGGCAGGATTGAGGATACATTTCAACCCGCCGAAACCGCAGTAGCGGGCGAGCCGCTCCCTTTCTTCGGGAGTGGCCGCCCGTCCTGCGTTACCCAACTCGAAAGCCGTCCGTATCGCCTCGATGTTGTCCCGCAGTTTGGCTTTACGGTTAAATGCCATTCTCCTCGATACAGATTAGAACAGCACCCGTAAGCTCCGTGTAGAGCTGTTCGTATTCGGGCGAGTAGGCGAAATCGTCCGAAAGCGGGTATCGGGCGAAAACGCCCTCCATGTAGGGTAACAGTTTCAACGCGACGGCGGGAGCCTCGCTTTGGGAAATTTCGTCCGAGCATTCGTTCCAGAGCACCTCGACGAGCGTGTCGTACTTGGAGAAATGCAGCCCTTCCAGCAAAGCGGCCATTGCCAGCTCGTGCGCTCCTTCGGGCGTGTAGCCTTCCAGACGTGCCTGCTCGAATACTTCGGCGGCATGGTCGGCACGCTCCTCGACGAAGGCCGCGTCATGCGCCTTGTCGGGATGGTTTTCTTTGAGGTAGGACAACAGGTAAAGCCCGTAATAGGATAGTTCCGCAGGCTTGTTATTTCGATTCATATTCTTGTGGATTTAGTGGATTGTCGGATAAAAAGGAAGATGAAGAAAAGGCACTCGACGTCCCCGCCGAGTGCCACCCACTAAATCCACAGTAAATAAACCGGTATCGACCGTCGAAACGGCAGAACAATTTATGCTTGTGAATTTGTGGGTAAAGGTACGCATTATTTTCTTCTTTTCGTGGATTTTCCCGTTTTGTCGCCCTCCGGGAACTCGAAAACGGTATTGAACTCCCCATCAAAGGCCACGGCAGCCGAGAATTTCTTGCCCTGCTTACTGTTGAAGCCCTTGATTATTCCGGTGCGGCCTTTGGTCAGCAGTTCCGTAATCTCCGCGTCGGAAAGCGTCTTTCCGGCTTTCACGCGAAACACGGGAAGCCCGCATGCATCGTTGTCGCAGCGCACGACCTTACCGAAAAACTGCATCCGTCCCGTCTTGCACTTGGGACAGGGACACTCCGATCCTTTGGGCGTGAAGAGCTTGTCCGAGGCGAGCAGTTCGGAGGTAATCTGCTTGGTGTAGATCTCGATGGCCTCGCGGAACGTCCCGTCGCGCATCTCGCCGCGCTCGATCTTGGCGAGCGCGGCCTCCCATTCTCCCGTCATCCGCACGTCGGCGATACGCATCGTCTTGACGACCGAATAGAGAGCCAATCCCTTTTCCGTCGGCACGAGCGATTTTTTCTGACGCACCATGTACTCCCGTGAAAAAAGAGTCTCGATGATGGCCGCGCGGGTGGCCGGAGTACCGATGCCGCACTCTTTGAGCGACTGACGCACCTCTTCGTCCTCGATCTCCTTGCCTGCGGTCTCCATCGCCGCCAGCAGCGTCGCTTCGGTATGCAGCGGTTTGGGCTTGGTCTTGCCCTCGGTCATCGAACAGGCAGCGATAGGCAGTTCTTCGCCCTCCGTCCATTCGGGCAGCACGGTATCTTCCGTCTCCTCGTTATACACGCCGCGCCAGCCCGCCTGACGGACGATAGCACCTTTCACGGTGTATTCCACGCCTCCGCACTCCGCCACGACGGTCGTAACGTCCTTGACGCACTTCTCCGAGAAGGCTTCGAGCATACGTCCGACGATCATGTCGTAAAGGGTCTGCTCGTCGGGCAGCAGGTTTTTAGGCTTCATGCCTGTAATAAGCAGTGCATGGTGGTCGGTAACTTTCGCCGCGTCCACGCTCCGGCGCGTAGGCTCTCCCGCGAGGGCGAGGCGACCGCTCCATGTCGGGTTGTTTTTGAGCGTGAGCAGCAAGGCCGGAATCTCCGTAAAAACATCTTCGGGAATGTAGCGGCTGCCCGTGCGGGGATAGGTGATCAGTTTCGCCTCGTAGAGCTTCTGGGCGAGGGAGAGCGTCTTTTCCGCCGAAAAGCCGTGCTTGGCGTTCGCCTCCTTTTGCAGTGCCGTCAGGTCGTACAGCAGGGGCGTGTCCTGCACGCTCTCCTTGCGCTCGACCTTCGTGATTCTCACCCTGCCATGTTCTTTGAGCGTCCCGTAAGCCTCCGTCGCGGGTTGTTTCTCCTTCCATTTCTTGCAGGAGGAAAATTTCACTACCTCGCCGTCCGTTGCCCCGGCGGTCGAGAAGTGCGTCTGCCAGAGGGTTTCGGGTGTAAAACGTTTATTCTCCCAATACCGCTCGCAGACCATCGCCAGCGTAGGGGTCTGCACACGTCCGAGCGAATACGTCCCGCGTCCGGCAGCTACCGTGATAGCTTGCGTGGCGTTGATGCCCACCAGCCAGTCGGCCTCGCTGCGGGCTTTGGCCGCGAAGTAGAGGTTATCGTACTTGTTGCCGCTTTCGAGCCTTTCCAGCCCCTCACGGATGGCGGTGTCCGTCAGCGAGCTGATCCAGAGCCGCTCGAACGGTGTGGCGCAACCGATATACTCGTACAGGTAGCGGAAGATCAGCTCGCCTTCGCGTCCCGCATCCGTCGCCACGATGATGCTTTCGCTTTCACGAAACAGCCGCGCGATGATTTTGATTTGAGCCGCCACGTCGCTGTCGGGCTTGTATCCTTTCTCGGTCTTGACCTGACGGGGAAGCAGTTTGAACACCGGAGGGATGATGGGCAGGTTGTCGGGGTGGAAACCCTTGATGCCGTAACCGTCCGGCAGGGCGGGCTGCACCAGATGCCCGAATGCCCATGTTACATTGTAGCCGTTTCCGGTCAGATAGCCGACCTCCCGTTTGGTGGCTTTGACAATGCGGGCGATCTCCCGCGCCACGCTCGGTTTTTCTGCAATGATTGTTTTCATACTCGATTTATTTTATTGTGGATTTAGTGGGTGGGGCTGGAAGCCCCGGTTTATTCGTCGTTCGTTTCTGCCGCCGTACTGTTCTGCGGATACAGCCGACGCAGAATTTTTCGGTCATAATAGATGTGATACCCGTCAGGGGTATAATATCGTTCGTTATCTTCTTCGATGGTGTGCCGATCGGCACGGCGTAGGGCACAGCCGCCTATGCCGCAGACGAGGCAGAAGAACAGGAGAATGATAAAGGCCGCCATAGCTACATCTTCATTCGGGGTCTGTTCGCGTTCTGCTGCCTACGCTGCTGCTCCTCGTTGGCGGGGGCGGTCTGTCCCCGTTGCAGCGGTTCGCCCACGTGTTTGGTCGCCTCGTCGGTCTTGCCCTCCGAATTGACAGCCACCTGCGTGCGGGAGGCGTTGTCGGGTTTGATTTCATGGATTTGCCCCTCTTCCGGTCGTTTGCGGGAGAAATCGTATTTGCCGCGTTCATGGTTGGGACGCACGTAGGCATTGAACGGCTTTCCCTTCCTGTCGATAAGTCCTTCCATATAGACCCATTTGTTTTGTTCCCAGCCTTTTTTGATCTCGTCGGTGATCGGCTTTTGGAGCAGGGTGCTCCCGATACGCAACTTGCGCGGCTTCTCCTGCTTCTCGTCGCTCGTCGCCTGCGTCCGTTCCTGACGCTGCGCTTCCTTCCTCTCGCCGAAATGAAAATCCAATCCCCGCCTGTCGGCGTTGATCTGGATCGTGGCATTGAACACCTTACCGTTGTTCTTCGAGGTCATCCCCTCCACGTACACGCCCTCGCCTCTGGCAAGTGCCGCCTGCTGTTTGTCATCCAACGCCGCGCCCAGCACCTCTTGGGGAACGTCGATGTCCCTGACCGGAACGGACACCGTTTCATTGGTTACACGGTCGATGCTGATAAACGAGGGGAGCAGCTCGCCCGTCGCCGGATCGACGACTTCGGCCACACGTCCGAGATTGCCCGTCTTTTTCAGGTTGTCCCGATCCTCCGCCGTGAACTTGACGTTCAGGTATTCGTCGTAGTTCGGCGCACGGCGTATCGGGTGCGGCACGAGCGACACCGTACCGTCGGGATTCTCCCGCAACGACAGACGTGCCTGCATCGCAATGCGGACACCCCCGATTTCAGGGTTACAGTCGATAAGACGCGACTTGCCGTAGTTACGCATCCGTTCCAGATCACCCGACTGCTCCAACGCCGCGAGGTCGATGCCCCAGCGTTCGGCGACTTCCGTACGGTCGAGGCGGCTGTCGTCGATGGGCTTGTAGCCCTCTTCGACGGGTGTCTGCTGCGGTTGCGCCTGCTGTTGCTCCGTTTCGGTGGTCTGGTTCTCGGAATCGGGTTCCTGCCGTTTTTCGGCAGCATCCGGCGTCTCCTGCCGCATCTGTTCGGCCTGCTGCTCGTACTTGGCCGTATCGACGCGGTGGGCATCGAGGACTTCCTTGTACTCATCCGGTTTTTTCAGCATCTCCTTCATGACCGTAAGCACGTTTTCGATACCTTCCGCCGTTACACGGTAGAACGAGAACCGCTTGGGGTCTTTGCATTGCCGGAAGAAGTTGGAGAAGAAGTTGTCCAGCACGTCGCCATGACGGTCGAAGCGCAGGAACTCCCGCTCGTGTTCCGGTTGGGCAGCTTTCATGTTCGGCGTGCCGTCGCGTTTCAATCCCGCGACGACGCCGATCTCGCCCGTCTGCTCGTCCTTGACGACCAGAACGTCCTGTTCTTTTTTCTTTTGTTCCATAATCGTTTGATATTTAATTGCATCTTGATTGATGTGCCGCGAATTTAGCGGTCTCGGAAGCTGCGGCAATGGCTCGCGCACGGCGTGGCAGCTTGTGGCGTCCGTTTGGCAGCCTTTGGCGTTCAACCCTTACCTTTCTCGACTTTGCGGCAGCCCTTGAACTCGTCGAAATGGTTTTTCAGGAACTCCTGCACGTCCGATTCCTTGTAGTAGATTTTATGCCATAGCATCTGGTAGCGCAATGTCCCGGAACTGCGGTAGCGTTGCAGCGACCGTTTGCTCGCTTGGAGAAGTTGGCACAAGTCCTGATTGTCCAACAGACGTTCGCCGTCCAGATATTTCACCTCCTTGACCTCCTTGCCCGCGAGCGAGGAGAGCATCCGCTCGTGGCGGTCGAAACGCTCCATGATCTTCGACATCCACAGCTCGAATGTTTCCGTTTCCAGCAGTCCCATACGTTTACCCTTTCTTCCTTTGGCTGCCCGTGCGCAGCAGGTAATTACGTTTGAAATCTTCCAGCCTTTGCGGATTGCACTCGACGACCGATTCTTCGACCATACGCGCCACCTCTGAAAAATGATAGCGGCACGCGCCCCTGAAAATCGCATAGCGAATGCGTCCTCCGTCCCGCAGGCGTTGGAGCGTGCGGCGGCTGATGCCCAGCAGCGACATGACCTCCTCGTTGCACAGCCACACGTCCGCTCCGTCTCCCTTTTTCGTCCGCTCGCTTTCACGGACATATCCCGCGATACGGTCTATCTTTTCCACCAGCTCTTTATAAGCGGTGCTTTCCATCGTAATGATTTCCATAACCTTTGTTTTTTGTTTCACGGGCAAAGGTGGCGTATCTCCGCAAGTTGCTTTTCATAGTCGGTAGCGACTATGGAAAGATTTTATGCACGGAGGGGCGATGCGAAGAAGCCAGAGAGTGCCATCCCGACGCCACAAGCTGCCAGAAAATCCGAAATATAGGATGGAGAGAACGGTTTGCCTACATTTGCCGCACACTTAAAATTTACACAGCATGGAAATAGTAATCGTAGAAAAGAAAACATTCGAGGCATTGCTCACGGCAGCCGGGACGCTTGCCGCAAAAGTCGATGCCTTGTACCGTCGCTACGGCGACAGGAAAGGATGCAAGTGGCTCGACAGCGAGGATGTATGCCGCGTTTTACGCATAAGCCCGCGCACTCTCCGGATCATGCGCGACAACCGCGTTATCGGGTTCGCGCAAGTAAACCGTAAATTTTATTACAAGCCGGAGGAGGTGGATCGCTTGTTGAAAGGGGCGGTTTTACAACGCTGCGGGCGTGAGGAAACCTGAAAGCTGTACGAACCCACTGAATCCACAGATATATGAATGACAACCGAGTGATTACGGCAGACGACGGGCGGATCGCCCCGGTGCTGCACGCCCTGAAAAGGGCAGCGAAAAATGCGGAGCGGATGACGGAGAATTTGCATCCTCCGTTCGCGGGTGAACGATACCTTACGGACAAGGAGGCGATCGCTTTGCTGAAAGTGAGCCGCCGCACGTTGCAGGAGTACCGCACCGAACGTAAGATACCCTTTATCCTGTTCGGCGGCAAAGTCCTCTATCGGGAAACCGACATTGAAAAGCTCCTTGCGGATAATTACCGCAAGTCCATTCCCTGAAAACGAACGGCGGACAAGCCCGAAAACCTGTCCGCCGTTTTTTCAATTTAAGTAACCCTCCTTATACCGGATGACGATCGGGGGCGTCGCACGCACGGGCATCGTCGCCTTACGCACCAGCCACCTGCGCAGCAGTGCCGCGGGATATGTGTCCAACCGGAACGCGAGGGCGATGACGACCTCCATATTATACACGTCCGCGCTGTTGCCGCTGTCCAGACGAACGCATTTGCAGACTTCGTAATCGTTCAGGGCGTTTTCTTTGAGAATGGCTTTGATTCCTGCATAGACCGCCCCGGCGGTCGCACCGAACAGTCCGACGAGTTCCGGTTCGCTCATCCATACGTCGCAACCCGTTACACGGATAGCATTTTCTTCTATTTTGATGATGTCTCTTTTCATATCTTCAATTATTTGATCGGTAAATATCATATTAAATAGCCACTCCCGCAAATTCCTCGATGGAGTTCAGTTGCGCGGCGAGGGCGGTCATATCCTTCTTGACTTTCTCTTTCGTGATCTTGGCGTAAATCTGCGTCGTGCGGATGTTCTTGTGTCCCAGAATCGAACTGACCGTTTCGATAGGCATACTGTTCGACAGGCAGACCGTCGTGGCCATCGTGTGGCGGCCGGCATGCCACGTGATTTCTTTCTCGATGCCGCAAATTCTCATTATTTTCTTGATGTTATTGCGGATGGTGCTGTACTTCGGCACGGGGAATATCTTGCCGTCCTCGCCGATGCCTTTGTATTTCTCGTAGATCATCTTGGGGATGTCGAGCAACTGTACCTCCGACAAGACCGTCGTTTTCTGGCGGGAGATATGAATCCACTCGTGATCGTCGAAATACGTGCGGATGTTGTTTTCAGACAGGTTATACAACTCGCAATAGGATAAGCCCGTGAAGCAGCAGAACACGAACAGGTCGCGCACGAGTTCGAGTTTGGGTTTTGCGAAGCGCATATCCATCAGCATCTTCAACTCCTCGTTCGTCAGAAACGACCGCTCCGTCTCCTCCATGCTGATCTCGTGCTTGATGAACGGGTCGCGCACGAGCCACCCGTTCTCGATGGCGATGGTTATCATCTTGCGCAGCGGCATAAGGTACACCCATACCGTATTGTGGGTGCAATGGTTTTCCGTGCGGAGGTACAACTCGAAATCGTTGATGAACGCGGGGGCGATCTCTTTCAGCGCGATGTCGCTCACATGGTATCTCGTTTCGAGAAAACGTTTCAGGTGCCCGTACACCGTCAGGTATTTCTGACGCGTGGACGCGGCTCGCATTCCGGCCTTGACCATTTTGTCGAAATCGCTGTTGAACTGATCGAAAACTTGCATCAGCGTTTCATGGCGGTATTCCAGTCCCAAAAGGGCGTTCCTCACCTTTTCCGCCGTAACGAAACCGTCCCGATCCATGATGTCCCGATAGTGGCTGTTGATTTTCCCCCGGATAGCGTCAAGCATCTTGTTCGCTTCCTGTGCGGCGATGCTACGCCCCGTCATTCGTCCGGTCTCGGTATTCCAAAGTGCCGGATCGACCGTCATTTTGCAACTGAACTGCGCGGGCTTGCCCCCGTCGATGGTGATACGTCCCATAACGGGAACAGTACCGTCTTTTCTCACGTCCTTTCTTTTTAGATAGAACAACACGCTGAATGTACTTCTCATAACTCACATTTTTTAATGGTACAAAACTATTAACTATGGAGTTATTCATCGTAATGCAAATTGCAGCATATCAACGCAAAAGGAGCGTGTGATACTCTTTTTTGAGGCCGTATCCCGAATTTGCCGACCTTTGCTGTAAGCAAAGGCCGCAGGAAGCCGAAACCGTACCTTTGCCGCCCCGTTTTTTCCGCGTTCCCGGCAGCCTTATTTTTCCGAAAAGAGGTTATGACTTGGTAACGCAACTCCGGTTTTACTTGGCTTTTTTCAGGTTTCCGTTGGCGTTACCTTTTTTGCTGACTCTTACCTAAAAGCCTTTTTTAGAGACCTGTCGCCGCATTTTGCTCTTTTTCTATCCTCCGCTGCATTTTTTTATTAAAAATTTATACATCCTCCCTTGATATGCCCCCCTTTCTTTCATTCTTTTTTGAACACGGGCGGTAAATTCATAATTTTTTAATCCCCAGTCGGGAGCTATCAGTAATTCACGGGGAGATTGGGATACAAAGCGCTCCGGCACAATATCCGGTCGTAAGTGTTCGATATAATCTATTACGAGCTCGATATATTCATTCACATCATTAAAAAGATGAAAACCAGCGGGATTCTGCTCATATTCATAAGCCATACGGGTGCCACGAATCAATTGAAGCTGATGCATTTTCAAGGTGGTAAGCGGCAATTCGGAAAGTACTCCGGCTTGCGATACCATGTCGTTGTGAGACTCTCCCGGAAGCCCGAGAATAACATGTCCGCCAGTCAGAATGCCTCTGGCAGCCGTGCGTTGCACTGTTTCCACCGTATCCGCATAGGTATGCCCCCGGTTGATGCGTTTCAGTGTTTCATCACAAGTTGTCTCGATTCCATATTCCACTAAAAGAAATGTCTGCCGGTTAAGGTTTTCAAGATACTGGAGAAGTTCATCCGGCATACAATCCGGCCGGGTACCGATCACAAGTCCGACAACGTCGTCAACGCTCAACGCTTCTTCATATTTTCGTTTCAGGCTCTCCAGTCCGGCATAAGTATTAGTATAAGCTTGGAAATAAGCGAGGTATTTCATCTCAGGATATTTATGGGCAAAGAAACGTTTTCCCTCTTCCAACTGTACCTTAATCGTTTTCTCTGTCCGGCAATATTCCGGATTAAAAGTCTGGTTATTGCAATAAGTACATCCCCCCTGCCCTTTAGTACCGTCACGATTAGGACAGGTAAAACCTGCATTCAGAGATATCTTCTGTACCTTATAAGGGAAATAACGCTTCAGAAATAGCGGAAATTCATTATATAAAAATTGTTGAGCCATGCTGTTCCTTCTTTATGAGGAACAAACATAAGAAAATCCGGGGAGACGAAAAAGAAAAAAACGAAACTTTACTGTTTATAGTGCCAATCTTGTCTTCAACAATTTATAACCGGAAAGACTCACTCTCAACTTATCACCATTCTTCAGCAACAGCCTGTAACTCTCCTTGCCGAAAAGCTCTACCCGAGAGATTTGCGTTACATTTACAATAGTCGAACGGTGTATGCGCACAAATCCGGCCGCCGACAAATGAGTTTCCAGATATTTCATAGTAAGCTCTTTTACGTACTGCCCTTCAGGAGTAACCAGAGTAACATAATCTCCACACGCCTGCACATAAAGTAAATCTTCCGTATTTATTAAATGAATGCGTGTTCCATCTTTTACCGTAATACGGTTCAGAAACTCTTCCACCGGTTGTTCTGTCTCTTCGACATTATTTTCTTTGACCGGTTCCTCTTCTTCCGGCATCACCTCCTCTTTAGAAAGGGATTGTCCTGCCTGCAAAGCCAACAATCTATACCACATCATTATCACTATCCAGCACAAAATGCCGGATAACCCCCTGAAAGGAGCGGTTACCGCAAAGGGAGCATAGGCAGTTGTTCCTATAAGCTCAATCCACTCCTGCATAGCAAACCCGCCGGCCAGCCAAAACAGTATGGCCAATACCGATACGACAATCTCCGTCTGTACCGACGATACAATGCCGATAGCAAACCATGACAAATATGCCAAACCGCAAAACAGTACGACAGAAACCGTACCATCTGTCAATGCCGGCCATAAACCGGCACCTGCATAAGTCATCAACAAACCGGTATATATCCCTATCGCGGCCGCTACCAATAATAAAACAGATATCCACCGCCGGGAAGAATCCATAATCGGATGTGCTTGCATTTTATTTAATTAACCTTTAATTTCTACTCCTCCAAAAGAAACATTCCCAATAACTACCAGTCTACGACTCTGATCGATATTCACCCCCGGCACACGTTTATCCTCACAACCGCCCAAGAAAGCATTGGCCTGCAAATCTACCCGCCAATCCAACGGAACATATATCTCCACACCTCCGAAATTACACTCTACATCAATATACGTCTCACCCTGTTCGATGTTCGTGCGCCGTAAATCAAGCACGGTCCCCCCAAAACTGTTACGGATTTCCGCGCCTTTAAAGACCTCATCGAGCACAACTTGCTTCACACCGCCAAACACATTGTCCGAACGCACAAAGCCATCACCGGAATGATGTTGCCGGGTAGTAAAATCTGTTTCACTCTGTATCTTCCTTTCTCTTTTTCTGCACTGCGGACGATAAAAAAAGGCGATTCCCACACATACCAACAACACAGGCCAAAGCACAGCGCTCACATTCGCCGGCCCCCACGGCAACCATCCGAGTCGCGGCAAAATGAAACAAAGTCCGATAGCGAACAAAACCACGCCCGTAAATGCCTGTCTGCGCAGGAAAGAATAAGCTCCCAAAACGACCAAAAGCATCGGCCAGGATACAATAATATGAAATATCCTATTGGGGAAAATTCCCAAATTACGTCCCAACAATAAAACACCACATGCTATAAGAATAGTAGCCATTAATTGCCTTCCCGTGAAACCCGAAGGCGTAGCAGATTTCTTTTCCATAATTCTCTTAATTTATAAATTCGATGATACGTTCGATTTGATTACAGGACAAAGATACGCTGTTCAACCTCCAAAAGAAAGGTTTTTCCGACCAAATACGATACAAAATCGATGAATACCGGACTGAGCCCCGTTAAAAAGAGAGACAATAATTATTTAATCAGCAAGTACCAATTTTTTCCTTAATAAAAAAGAGATCGGATCCGAAGAGCAGATCACGGTATAACTACCTAATAATCAACAAGCAAACCAAATATATAGTTCCCTATATAAAATTATACACTTTACATTGCGTTAAATACATACTTTTACTTCATAAAAATATAAACTCCTGCATACACAAAGTATATACTTCTACAAATAGAGATATAAGTGCGTTAAATATCCCGTTAACAATGTTAATTCAAGAAGGATGATCATAAGAACTCTATAAAAGAGTTTCCTTTTTTTGAGGTATTTCAGTTTATTACTAACTTTGCAGACATAAGAAGTTCAAAAACAAGAAAGAATGAAAAAGATAACCCTGTCTCTCCTGCTCTGTCTCATTTGTCTGAGTGGTATGGCGCAAAGTAGTAAAAAGTTAGACCTGAAAGATATAACTTCCGGAAAATACCGTGCGGAAAATATTCGTAACGTAGTGCCGATGCCCGACGGAGAGCATTATACACAAATGAATGAAGAAGGTACGCAAATCACCAAATACTCTTTCAAAACAGGAGAACCGGTAGAAGTCATCTTCGATGTAACCAAAGCCCGGGAATGTGATTTCAAGAATTTCGATGGTTACCAGTTTTCACCGGACGGGGAAAAGCTGCTTATCGCAACCGAAATAACGCCCATTTACCGGCGTTCATATACAGCCGTACATTATTTATACCCCTTGAAACGTAATGAGAAAGGAGTGACGACAAACAACATTATTGAACGGCTTTCTGACGGGGGACCTCAACAAGCCCCCGTCTTCTCACCGGACGGTACCATGATCGCTTTCGTACGCGACAATAATATCTTCCTGGTAAAAACCCTTTATGGCAACAGCGAAAGCCAAGTGACGGAAGACGGCAAACCCAATGCAGTGCTCAACGGTATTCCCGACTGGGTATACGAAGAGGAGTTCGGCTTTAATCAAGCCTTAGAATTCAGTGCAGACAATTCTATGCTTGCTTTCATCCGCTTCGATGAAACGGAAGTACCTCAGTATCAATTTCCCCTATTTGCCGGTGAGGCACCACGTATCGATGTATTAGAAGACTATCCGGGAGAATATGCATATAAATATCCGAAAGCCGGATACTCTAACTCCAAAGTAGAAGTGCGCACGTTCGATATCAAATCGAAAGTTACCCGTACAGTGAAGTTACCATTGGATGCCGATGGATATATCCCGCGTATCCGTTTTACAAAAGATGCCAACAAACTGGCCATAATGACATTAAATCGCCACCAGAACCGTTTTGATATGTACTTTGCCGATCCGCGTTCAACGGTCTGCAAATTGGTATTACGCGACGAATCACCTTATTACATTAATGAGAATGTATTCGACAATATTCAATTTTATCCCGAAAACTTCAGTTTTCTGAGTGATAAAGACGGATATACCCACCTTTACTGGTATAGCATGGGAGGCAATCTGATAAAACAAGTTACCAAAGGCAATTATGAAGTAAAATCATTCTTAGGATATGATGAGGCGGACGGCAGTCTCTACTTTATAAGCAATGAAGAGAGCCCGATGCAACAGGCCGTGTATAAAATAGACCGCAAAGGAAAAAAAACAAAACTATCCCAAAAAGCCGGTATGAACAGTGCATTGTTCAGCCCGACTATGAAATATTACATCAATACATATACCAATCTCGATACACCGGCAGTCATCACCCTCAATGACAACGAAGGGAAACCTTTGAAAACATTGGTTACCAACGATGCATTGAAACAAAAATTAGCACAGATCGCTCTACCGAAAAAAGAATTCTTCAAATTTAAAACAACGGAAGGAGTAGAATTGAACGGCTGGATGATGAAACCGGCAGACTTTTCGGCATCTAAGAAATATCCGGTGTTGATGTATCAGTACAGTGGACCGGGCTCACAACAGGTTTTGGATAACTTCAATGTAAGTTGGGAAACCTATATGGCCAGTTTGGGTTACATCGTCGCTTGTGTTGACGGACGCGGAACAGGCGGTCGCGGGGCAGAGTTCCAAAAAAACACTTACCTGAACCTCGGAGTAAAAGAAGCCAAAGACCAAGTGGAAACCGCCAAATATTTAGGAACATTGCCCTATGTAGATAAAGGACGTATCGGAATCTGGGGATGGAGTTATGGCGGATACATGACAATTATGAGTATGAGTGAAGGTACGCCGGTTTTCAAAGCAGGTGTAGCAGTAGCCGCCCCTACGGACTGGAGATTTTATGATACGATCTACACGGAACGCTTTATGCGTACTCCCAAAGAAAATGCCGAAGGATATAAAGCCGCATCCGCCTTTACACGGGCAAACAAACTCCATGGCAACCTTTTGCTCGTACATGGAATGGCTGACGATAATGTACACTTCCAGAACTGTGCCGAATATGCCGAACATCTTGTTCAACTGGACAAACAATTCGATATGCAAGTTTATACCAACCGTAATCATGGAATTTATGGTAGTAATACCCGTCAGCATCTATACACGAGATTAACCAATTTCTTTTTAAAGAACCTTTAAAGAGTTATGATTTATGAATGATGATTTATGGATTATACAGAAGTGCTATCCATAAATCATCATTCATAGCCCATAATTCATAAATCATAATTCAAATGAGAAAGCCTGAGTGGCTGAAGATCAGCATTGGCGCCAATGAACGCTACACGGAGACTAAACGTATCGTAGAGAACCATTGCCTGCATACGATTTGTAGCAGTGGACGCTGTCCTAATATGGGAGAGTGCTGGGGAAAAGGAACCGCAACTTTTATGATAGGAGGCGATATCTGTACCCGTAGTTGCAAATTTTGCAATACGCAAACCGGTCGCCCCCTTCCATTGGATGCTGACGAACCGACTCATGTAGCAGAATCCATAGCCTTGATGAAACTTTCTCATGCAGTAGTCACTTCAGTAGACCGGGACGACCTTCCGGATTTAGGAGCAGGACACTGGGCGCGTACCATCACTGAAATAAAAAGGATAAACCCGGATACTACCATTGAGGTGTTGATACCCGATTTTCAAGGACGAATGGAATTGGTAGACAAGATTATCACCGCAAATCCGGAAATCATATCACACAACATGGAGACCGTACGTCGCATCAGCCCATTGGTGCGAAGCGCAGCCGACTATGAAACCAGTCTCCAAGTAATTCGTCGGATAGCCGAAAGCGGTATTACCGCCAAAAGCGGCATCATGGTCGGACTGGGAGAAACCCCATCGGAAGTGGAAGAACTGATGGATGATCTTCTGGCAACAGGATGCAGCATACTCACTATCGGACAATACCTGCAACCTACTCGCCGACACTATCCGGTAGAGGAATACGTTACTCCTGAACAATTTGCTCAATACAAACAGACCGGACTCGAGAAAGGTTTCGAACAAGTAGAGAGCGCCCCGCTCGTACGCTCATCTTATCACGCAGAAAAACATATTAAGAAATGATCTAAACATAAATACCCCCTTGTTTGTTTTATAGGAAACAGGCAAAATGTACACTAAAATGAATCATAAAGGAATATTATCTTCCGCATTTAATATGTCATTGGGATACCTCCCCGTTATTATCTCCATTATATTATGTGAATTTATAACGCAAGACACAGCAATCTATATCGGAACCGGTATCGGAATGCTATACTCATACTATTCAATGCACCGTAAAGGTGTACGGATTCCTAATTTTATTCTTTACATTTCGACATTTATGCTGATGTTACTCACATTGGCCGCCCTTATCCCGGGAGATTATGTCCCCCCCGGAGCACTTCCGCTTACATTAGAGGTCAGCATACTCATCCCTATGTTAAGTCTTTACCTGCATAAAAAAAGATTCATCAACTATTTCCTGAAAAAGAAAGATATCTGCAGCAAACGAATGTTTGCTCAAGGTGCGGAATCAGCTATCGTATCGGCACACATCATACTGATATTGGGATTTTTGCATTTTATCATCATCAGTCTGGCCATATTTTTCTCTCATCCGATGGGAAAGACGACAGGATGGGTCATATTCAACCTCATGCCTCCCGCTATTTTCATTTTATGTATCATCTTCAATCAGATAGGCATCCATTATTTTAATAAATTAATGGCTCACACGGAATATGTACCTATTGTCAACACTCAGGGAGATGTCATCGGAAAGACGATGGCGATGGAAGCCCTTAATTACAAAAACACCTATATCAACCCGGTAATCCGTATCGCTGTAGCCTCACACGGCATGCTTTTCTTATGTAACCGTCCGCAAACAGCCATTCTGGATAAAGGAAAAACAGATATACCGATGGAATGTTATCTTAGCTACGGAGAATCACTTGCGGAAGGATGTCGAAGAATATTACGCAATACTTTCCCAAAAGCCGATGGACTGAAACCTACTTTCAGCATCATGTATCACTTTGAAAACTCAGTAACCAACCGCCTTGTCTATCTTTTTGTTCTGGACGTAGAAGATGATTCCATCCTTTGTGACCCACGTTTCAAAGGGGGAAAACTCTGGCAATTTCAACAGGTAGAACAAAACTTGGGACACAAATTCTTCAGCGAGTGTTTTGAAGAAGAATACGAACACTTGAAAAACGTTATTGGTATAAGAGAAAAATACAGGGAATTTTAGAAAGCTCGGGAAGATGCCCTTTCCACTCTTTCACCGTCCGGGTTCGGATATACTCTCCTTCACAGGTGATATTGGCAGCAATACAAAGCCGTGTCTGTGGACGGCAATTGTTCAAAATATCCTCTACCATCTTATTATTACGATAAGGTGTCTCAATGAAAAGCTGCGTCTGATGCTCGGAATATACACGCTGTTCCAATAACTTAATTTTCTTTGCACGTTCTCCCGGTTCAATAGGCAAGTAACCGTGAAAGGCAAAACTCTGTCCGTTAAATCCGGAAGCCATTACAGAAAGTATAATAGAGGAAGGCCCCACCAGCGGAACTACACGCAGCCCCTTACGCTGGGCAATCGCTACGACATCTGCTCCGGGATCGGCAACGGCCGGACAACCGGCTTCCGAAATCACTCCCATAGAAGCTCCTCCCGCCAATGGTTTTAAATATCCGGAAATATCTTCAGGAGAAGTATGCTTGTTTAATGTATAAAAAGCCAGGGCATCGATATCGATCTCACGGTCTACCTTCTTTAAAAAACGACGGGCCGAACGGACATCCTCAACAATAAAATGGCGGATATTCAAAATAACTTCTTTATTATAGGACGGCAATACGGATTCGATAGCGGTATCTCCCAAAGTCACGGGAATAAGATAAAGAGCTGTTTCCATAAAAATAATTGATTAATGTGCCAATGTGCCAATTTAATAATATGCCAATATACTAATGCGCCAATGTACCAATTGGCTGCGCCATAAAACAAGACGGAATGTGTCAATTGAATAATAATTTGCTGATGTTTCCAATTGGTGAATTTCTTCATTCTTTCATTTTTTCATTCTCCAATTGGCACATTGGCACATTATTAAATTGGCACATTATTTATAACCGGATTCTTGTAACATATGATGATAATCGGTCATCTGCAACAAATCCTGCAAGCTGACATCTTTATGGTGTTTCATATAAGAAGATACAATGCGTGTCCCCATCCAGGTTCCAATCAATGCCGGTGCATTCTCACCGAAGAAGGCGGTAAACGGTGCCGGCTTCATATACTTGCGCACAATCATCGGATCGCGGACGTAGAGATGTTTATTCTTCAACATATACTCCCACACATTCTTTTCATTCTCGCTGCACCATGCTTCTTCTTTCTCTGCATATCCCATCGCTTCGCCCGGAGAGCGATACCCTAATAGCATCTGGACAGCATAATTTATCTTTCCCGAATGCAACATCATATCGAGCAGGCAAGTCCCTTCCTGAAACGGAAAAACATACTTACTCATCAGATAAAACACCAAACAATCGGGTACAATACGATCGGGACGCATAGAACGGCACTGATAGTCGTAATAAAAACGCTTGTACAAAGCATAATCTTCTCCCATGTACTTATCCAAGCTAATGCCCAGCAACGTATCGGACAAGACTATCGACTCATTAAATGCGGATACTTGCGAATAAACAAGAGGTATTTTTATCTCAGGAACCTCTTTTTTCAATTTCTTGAAACCTTTCGTCAAGCCTTTTTCCACTTCGTCCAGATTAGGGAAACGTGTCTCCACATCGGCCATCAGACGAAGCAAGGTAGTATCCGAATAAAATGTCTTAAGTTTCTGAGAAATGGTATCGTCACTCACTTGTCCTAACCCAAGCACCTCTTCAATCAGAATCTTGGTAGGTTGACGATATTCCATGTTCATCTTTTGCAGAGCAGAAAAGCTATTGGAACGAACATATTCGTTCAACAACTGATCATACCGAACAACGGAAATCCCCTTCTCTTCATTATGCAACAACCTGTTCTCTCCCGTACCCATCCGACAGGCAACGGCGAGCATGCATGATATAATAAGGAGAAGAGGATTCCGCAGTTTCATAATTATTATCCGTAAATGATGTTTCCGTCTTCATCTTTGTACTCGTCGAGGCCTTTCTCATAAGTAGCCATAGCACGAAGACTCATACCGACACTCGAAAAACCGCCATCGTGGTAGAGGTTCTGCATCGTTACCTTGCGGGTAAAGTCGGAGAACATCATTACGCAATAGTCCGCGCATTCGTCAGCGTTGGCGTTACCCAGTGGACTCATTTTGTTAGAAAAGTCCATCAAGTGTTCCATTCCCTTCACGCCACTACCTGCGGTTGTCATTGTCGGGGATTGGGAGATCGTGTTCACACGTACGCCTTTCTCACGGCCATAGATGTAACCGAAACTACGGGCGATAGATTCCAACAGGCTCTTAGCGTCCGCCATATCGTTGTATCCGAAGAACGTGCGCTGGGCGGCCACATAACTTAATGCCACTACGGAACCATTCTCGGCGATAGCGTCTTGTTTCTTAGCTACCTGTAGCATCTTGTGGAAAGAAATAGCGGAGATATCCAACGTCTTTTCCAGCATTCCATAGTCCAGATCATCGTACGTACGTTTCTTGCGTACGTTCGGACTCATACCGATAGAATGTAAAACGAAATCTATTTTACCACCTAATATTTCCACTGACTTCGCAAATACGGTCTCCAGATCCTCTACGCTGGTTGCGTCCGCCGGGATTACCTGCGCATTCAACTTCTCCGCCAAAGCATCTACCTGACCCATACGAACAGCGATAGGCGTATTGCTTAACGTGATAGTCGCACCTTCCTCTACGGCTCTTTCTGCCACTTTCCAGGCGATAGACATATCGTTCAGAGCACCGAAGATAATGCCTCTCTTGCCTTTCAATAAATTATGACTCATACCTCTTGTTTATTAATTACGGCACAAACATACACAAAATGTGCAACATACGCAAATGAAT
>OLWA01001798.1_pt1 | contig 20958 bp, 17 predicted proteins | sample 1673251 | NCBI WGS metagenome assembly OLWA01 (sample SAMEA3178937, study PRJEB25190) | human gut metagenome | biome: human gut; feature: human-associated habitat; material: faeces | place: Austria | collected 2013 | reverse complement strand
CATACATTGCAGGTCTCATTAAGTTTACTGCACAGGCATCAACACCAATATATTCTTTATAAATATGTTTTTCATGTACTGCCTTAGTAACCAATGCACCGTAAGGTCCCATCATAAAACGTCCCATTTCTGTGTAAATAGCAATATCATCCATTCCTTCAGGTTTAAGAATTTCTTCGTATACCTTTCTTACACCTTCACCAATTGCCATAATGTCATTTGGTTCCTGATCAGGTCTGTAAGGGATACCAACACCACCTGAAAGGTTAATAAACTTAATGTCTGCTCCTGTTTCTTTTTCAAGTTTAACTGCAAGTTCAAAAATTGTTCTTGCAAGCATTGGGTAATATTCATTAGTTACTGTGTTGCTGGCAAGGAATGCATGAATGCCAAAGTTCTTAACTCCCTTAGCCTTTAAAATCTTAAATGCTTCAACTATCTGTTCAGGGGTCATTCCGTACTTAGCATCTCCAGGGTTATCCATAATACCGTTACATACTTCAAAAACTCCACCTGGATTATATCTACAGCTTACTGTTTCAGGAATTCCACATTCTGCTTCCATATAATCAATCATTGTAATGTCATCAAGGTTGATAATTCCCCCTAAATCATTACAATATTTAAATTCTCCTGCAGGTGTTTCGTTTGATGAAAACATAATTTCATCATTTCTAAATCCAAGCTTATCAGCTATCATTAATTCTGTATATGATGAACAGTCAACACCACATCCTGCTTCTTTAAGCTTTTTAATAATAAATGGATTTGGTTCAGCCTTTACTGCAAAATATTCTCTAAAACCCTTATTCCATGAAAACGCTTCGTTTACTTTTCTTGCATTCTCCATAAATCCTTTTTCATCATAAATGTGAAAAGGTGTTGGGTATGTCTTTTCAATCTCCTTTAACTGTTCAAGTGTTACAAATGGTTTCTTTTCCATGATTTTTCAGTCCTCCTGTTATTGTGTATATTATAATGATTGTAAAAATCAATTACATATGCTTATGTGTAAACAAATGATCCTGGCAATATTCTTTGTTGCCTGAGCATTTAGAACAATATCTAAATGTTAAATTAGGATCATCTAATTCCGTTCTGCCACAGACTGCACACTTATGTCTTGCGCCATTCTGGTAAGTCTGATTCTGTCTTGCTCTGTTAACCTGCTGCCTGTACTGTTTCTTACGCTTTGCCTGGGCCACACTAAAGGCTCCTCCATTCTTTTTAAGAGAAATAAAATATAATATAAAGTTAAGCAACGACATAACAATAAGTACCGTTGTAATAATTGCAATCACATATGTCCCAATCTGTCTTGCATAACTAAAAGCGTTGTAAATGTCAATTAAGATATATGCTCCATACAATACTCCAAACCACTTAATCTTAATAGGTATAATGAAATACAACATAAGTTGCTCTTCCGGATAAGTTGCCGCAAAAGCTAAGAATATGGACATATTAATGTAATAAGTACTTACATAAGCACCAATGTAGCTTCCTAATGTTTGACTTGAAAATGTATCTTTATAAACAAATGTCAAAACTACGTATAAAACAATTGCACCTACAACTGTAAATATGAGACCTGATATAAGATAAACATTATATCTGTACGTTCCCCATGTTCTTTCCAAAGTCTGTCCCAACTGATAATAAAGAATCAGCATAATTATTGTGAAGATACTTAATTCCTCCGGCATTGTTAAAACCCATGTTACTATACGCCATATCTGTCCGTGTAAAATCATATACGGATTAAATGTTAAAAGACCATACAATGTAGGATTTATTAAACTAACCATATATCCAATAACATATCCTGCTATCAAATATAAGGTAAGATTCTTTACAGCATACTTGCCGTATTTTCTTTCAAAATTAGAAATCATAAATTCTCCTCTGCCTTTCACCAAAAAGATATTGCAAAAAATATGTAATCTGCAACTTCTCTTCAAATAATAAACCAATTTACAGTATAATTTCCAAACCACTGTTTGTCAAACTACTTTCAATGTTTTTAATGGGATTTTCAACATATTTTCCATACATTTCTTTTTATTTGTTTTAATGTCTAAATAATATTACATTTTATTCATTTTTAGACATAGGCTTTTAACATTTTGTCTATTTTTGTTGGGTTGTTTTTTCTTATTAATTATATTATAATATAGAAATTCGCGTAAATACTTTTATTAAATATGAAAAAGATACGTTATTGAACTAAAATTTTTAATTAAAATCATTGTAATAACTTTACTGATTTTAATGATTAGATTTCAATTATAAGTGCTTTAATGGCTTATTAAGGCATTAGGAGGAAAAAAATGAATGAATTAGAATATTACAGTCTTGGTATTGACATCGGTTCTACCACAGTAAAAATTGCAATCCTTGACAAGAATAATGATGTTGTTTTTTCTGATTACAAAAGACATTATGCAAATATTCAGGAAACTTTGGCTTCTCTTCTTAAAGAAGCTAAAGACAAATTAGGAAATATAGAATTATCACCAATGATTACAGGTTCAGGTGGACTTGCCCTTTCAAATCACTTGAAAGTACCTTTCGTTCAGGAAGTTGTTGCCGTAGCTTCAGCCCTTGAAGATTATGCACCTCAGACTGACGTTGCCATCGAACTTGGTGGTGAAGATGCAAAGATTATTTATTTCACTAACGGTATTGAACAGCGTATGAATGGTATTTGTGCCGGTGGTACAGGTTCTTTCATAGATCAGATGGCTTCTCTTTTACAGACAGATGCCAGTGGTTTAAATGAATATGCCAAGAATTATCAGGCTATTTATCCTATTGCTGCCCGTTGTGGTGTTTTTGCAAAAACAGATATTCAGCCTTTAATTAACGAAGGTGCTACTAAGGAAGATTTAGCCGCTTCTATTTTTCAGGCCGTTGTTAACCAGACTATTTCAGGTCTTGCCTGTGGTAAACCTATCCGTGGAACAGTTGCTTTCCTTGGTGGACCACTTCACTTTTTACCTGAATTAAAGAATGCATTTATCAGAACTTTAAAATTAGATGATGAGCATATTGTTGCACCTGAACATTCTCATTTGTTTGCTGCAATCGGTTCTGCTCTTAACCATTCTGAAAATGTAAAAGTTAACATTTCTGATTTATATGAACAGTTATCTAAAGGTATAAAGATGTCTATGGAAATTAAACGTCTTGATCCTTTATTTAATAATGAAAGAGAATATAAGGAATTTACTGAAAGACACAATAAGGACTGTGTTAAAAAGGGAGATCTTGCTACATACAAAGGCAATTGCTATTTAGGTATTGATTCAGGTTCTACTACAACTAAAGCTGCTTTGGTTGCCGAGGATGGAACCCTTCTTTACTCATACTATAGTGGTAACAACGGTAATCCTTTACAGACTATTATTGATGCCGTTAAGGATATTTATAAGAAACTTCCTTCTGACGCACACATTGTACGTTCATGTTCAACAGGTTATGGTGAAGCTCTTATTAAGAATGCCTTATTGCTTGATGAAGGTGAAGTTGAAACGGTAGCCCACTATCATGCAGCAGCTTTCTTTGAGCCACAGGTTGATTGTATTCTTGATATTGGCGGACAGGATATGAAATGTATTAAAATCAAAAACAATTCTGTAGACAGCGTTCAGCTTAATGAAGCCTGCTCTTCAGGTTGTGGTTCTTTCATTGAAACTTTTGCCAAATCATTAAATTACTCTGTTCAGGATTTTGCTAAGGAAGCCTTATTTGCAAGTAATCCTACTGACCTTGGTACAAGATGTACTGTATTTATGAACTCTAATGTTAAGCAGGCACAGAAAGAAGGCGCTACTGTTGCAGATATTTCTTCAGGTCTTGCTTATTCAGTTATAAAAAATGCTTTATACAAAGTTATTAAAATTTCTGACGCAAAGGATTTAGGACGTAAGGTTGTTGTTCAGGGTGGTACATTCTACAACGATGCAGTTCTTAGAAGTTTTGAAAAAATTGCAGGTTGCCAAGCTATTCGCCCGGATATTGCAGGTATTATGGGTGCTTTCGGTGCTGCTCTTATTGCAAAAGAAAGATATAAAGGACAGGAAACTACTATCCTTTCATTGGAACAGTTAGAATCTTTTGATTACACTACTTCAATGACAAGATGTAAGGGATGTACTAACGCATGTCTTCTTACAATTAATAAATTCTCTGACGGACGTAGATTTATTAGTGGTAACAGATGTGAGAAAGGTATTGGTGGTGTTAAGAACAAAGACCACATTCCAAACCTTTTTGAATATAAATATCATAGAATGTTTGATTATGAACCTTTGGCTCCTGAAAACGCTCCACGAGGTGTTGTTGGTATTCCAAGAGTTCTAAATATGTACGAAAACTTCCCATTTTGGGCAACATTCTTTAAAGAATTAGGATACAGTGTAATGCTTTCTCCTAAGTCATCACATAAGATTTACGAAATGGGTATTGAATCAATTCCTAGTGAATCTGAATGTTATCCTGCTAAGATTTCTCATGGACATATTGAGTGGTTATTACAAAACGGTGCAAAATTTATTTTCTATCCATGTATTCCATATGAGAGAAATGAAACACCTGATGCTAACAACCATTACAACTGTCCTATTGTTACATCTTATGCTGAAAATATTAAGAACAACGTTGAAGCTTTAGAAGATTCTTCAATTAATTTTATGAATCCTTTTATGGCATTTACAAATGAAGAAATTCTTACAAAACGACTTGTTGAAGAATTTACAGCTCTTGGCATTAAAGAAGATGAAATTAAGAGTGCTTCTCACAAAGCATGGGATGAACTTATTGCTTCACGTAATGACATGATGAAAAAGGGTGAAGAAACTCTTAAATATATGGAAGAAACAGGACGTAGAGGTATTGTTCTTGCCGGTCGTCCATACCACGTTGATCCTGAAATCAACCACGGTATTCCTGAAATGATTAACTCATATGGTCTTGCTGTTCTTACAGAAGATTCAGTTTCACATCTTGCTGATGTTGAAAGACCTTTAATTGTTTCTGACCAGTGGATGTATCACTCACGTCTTTACAAAGCCGCAAACTTTGTTAAAACAAGAGATGATCTTGATTTGATTCAGTTAAACTCTTTTGGTTGTGGTTTGGATGCAGTTACAACAGACTGTGTAAGTGATATTCTTACAAAATCAGGAAAGATTTACACAGTATTAAAGATTGATGAAGTTAACAACCTTGGTGCTGCAAGAATCAGAGTTCGTTCTTTACTTGCTGCAATTAGGGAACGTAGCGAAAATCATTTTGAACGTTACATTCAGCCTTCATCATTTAATAAAGTTGAATTTACTAAGCAGATGCGTGATGACAATTATACTATTCTTTGTCCTCAGATGAGTCCAATTCATTTCACAATGTTAGAGGCTGCATTTAATGCTTGCGGATATAATTTTGAGGTAATGGAAAGTAACAAATCATGTATTGACACAGGTTTAAAATATGTTAACAATGATGCATGTTATCCTTCTCTTATAGTTGTTGGTCAGATAATGAATGCTCTTCTTTCCGGCAAATATGATTTGAACAAAACTGCCGTAGTTATTTCTCAGACAGGTGGTGGATGTCGTGCTACTAACTATATTGGATTTATAAGAAGAGCTTTGGAAAAAGCCGGTATGTCCCAAATTCCTGTATTGTCATTAAGTTTAAGTGGACTTGAACATCATAGCGGTTTCAAAATCACTCCAAAGCTTGCACTAAAAGCTGTTGAAGCCTGCCTCTATGGTGACTTATTTATGCGTGTTGTTTACAGAACAAGACCTTACGAAGTTAATCCTGGAGAAACTAATGCTTTACATAAAAAATGGGAATACAAGCTTTGCAAAGAGCTTTCAGATAATAGTTTTGGGATTCATCGTTTCAAGAAGAATATGAAGAAGATTGTTGAAGAATTCGATGCTATTCCTGTAAAAGATATTAAAAAACCTAGAGTTGGTATTGTAGGTGAAATTCTTGTTAAGTTCTCTCCTACAGCTAACAATAATTTAGTTGAATTGCTTGAATCAGAAGGTGCCGAGGCTGTTATGCCTGACCTTGTTGACTTCTTCCTTTATGGATTTAGAAATGCAACATTTAAGGTTGAAAAATTAGGTTTTGACAAGAGTATTATTAGAATGAATAACCTTGGAATTAAAGCTATTGAATGGATGAGAGGTTCTGCAAAGAAAGCTCTTATAGAAAGTAAGCACTTTACTCCTACTGCTGATATTTGGGAAATGAGTAAAATGGCTGAAGATGTTGTTTCAATAGGTAACCAGACTGGTGAAGGATGGTTCTTAACAGGTGAAATGCTTCACTTAATCCACGACGGTGTTCCAAACATTGTTTGTACACAGCCTTTCGCTTGTCTTCCTAACCACATCGTTGGTAAGGGTGTTATTAAGAAACTTCGTGCACAGCATCCTGAAGCAAACATCGTAGCCGTTGACTACGATCCTGGTGCCAGTGAAGTTAACCAGCTTAACCGTATCAAATTAATGCTTGCAACAGCAAACAAAAAGATTGGAAAGAAATAGGCTTTATAGGTTTAGAATTGAATAAATTGATATATTAGTATTTTAATATTTTATAAAAGGGCTACCGCGATGGATAGCCCTTTTATTTTTACATATCTATTTTTGTTGTCCACTTGCTTACATCCCAGATTTCTGTTGCCCATTCTTCATAGAAGTCCGGTTCGTGACACACCATTAAAACACTGCCTTTATATGTCATAAGAGCACGCTTTAATTCGTCCTTTGCATCTACGTCAAGGTGGTTTGTCGGCTCGTCAAAAAGAAGGATGTTGCTTTCTCTGTTTATTAGCTTGCACAAATAGTTTCTACTTATGCAATCATGATATCTATTTAATAACTTTTCAACTATATATTTTCAATCTGCCAGTCAATAGGTTCCACACCGTTAGCTTTTAAAAATTCGTTTGCCTTGCTGAAATGTTTGCAGCCAAAGAATCCCCTATATGCTGACAATGGACTTGGATGTGGTGCTTTCAAGACCAAATGCTTAGGATTAGTTAACATCTTAGCTTTTCTGCCGGCAGGTGCGCCCCACAAAAAGATAACTATAGGTCTGTCCTGAGCATTTACAGCTTCAATTACTGCATCTGTAAACTGTTCCCATCCTTTTCCCTGATGAGAGTTAGCCTGATGAGCTCTTACAGTAAGAACTGTGTTAAGCAACAACACTCCCTGGTCTGCCCATTTCTTTAAATATCCATTATTAGGAATATAACAACCTAAGTCATCATGCAATTCCTGATAAATATTTTTAAGTGAAGGAGGTATGTCGTTACCCGGCAAAACAGAAAAACTCAAACCATGAGCCTGATGCACATTATGATATGGATCCTGTCCCAAAAGCAAAACTTTTACATCTTTAAGAGGTGTAAAATGAAATGCATTAAAAATATCATCTGCAGGTGGATATACCACTGTAGTACTGTATTCATTTTTTACAAACTCGAATAAATCTTTATAATATGGCTTTGAAAACTCCTTCTTTAAAGGCACAAGCCAATCGTTATCTATCATTGACATTTCCTATTCCTCGTTTCAATATTACCTTCATTATTGATAATTTGTATTATTTTTCATATTATCCTTTGTTAAATTACACCCTAACCAGTGTATCTACATTATAACTTTGTCCTGTTACTTTCCTATTATTCTTTCCACAAATTCCTTATTGCAGAAAACCTTTACTGCATTTTTTCTCATTTCTATTTCAAAATGAGTATCAGTAACCATTTCTCCATCAACGTTAAAAGTGTATCTGTGATTGCTGTCAATAATCACTTTTCTACCTTGATATTTCTTAATCTGTGGTGACTTTTCGTGCTTTGCACTTAGCAGTTTTACAAACAATGGCAAAATCTTAATCTTTGGCATTTTTTCCACAAAATATACATCAAATAATCCATCGTCAAGTGTAGCGTGGGGTGCCATTCTAAAACCTCCACCATAATATTGACCATTGCATATGGCAAGTATTGTGCATTGGTTTTCAAAACTTTGATTATCGTCTATCTGTACTTTTACTTTTTTAAATTTATATTTAATAAAAGTATACAAAATGCTGGCATTGTAGCGCTGGCTTACCGGAATCCATTTTTTCTTCCTAATCCATGAAATATTGTTAGCCACATCAGCATCAAGTCCTACACAGGCAACATTAATAAAATGTCTTCCATTAATAATTCCAAAATCAAAATCATGTATTCCGTCATCATATTGGTTAAGTGTTCTTTCAAAATCATTTCCACTGCCTGTTGGAATATTTCCAAGAATCTTGTTCTTAGAACCTGCCAACCCGTTTAGAACTGCATTTAAATTGCCATCTCCACCGACAGAAAAAACAACACATTCTTCATCAGGTATTTTTTTTGCAAACTTCTTTGCATCCCCTGCATTATGTGTATAGAATATTTTGTATTTAATTTTTTCTTTTGAACATTCCTTTAAAATCCTCTGTTCAAACTGATTTGTGTCTATTTTTCCACTGTTAGGATTAATAATAAAATAATATTTCATCTTTAAGTATCTACGTTTCTACAAACGTACCGGCACTCCCTTACCATCTAAATAATGTTTTAAATCATTAATTTCCAATTCTTTGTAATGGAATAATGAAGCTGCAAGAGCTGCGTCAGCCTTTCCCTCTGTTAATGCATCATAAAAATGCTCCATAGTTCCAGCTCCACCTGAAGCAATAACAGGAACAGAAACATTTTCAGCTATAATCTTTGTAAGTTCAATGTCATAGCCCTGCTTCACTCCGTCACAATCCATACTTGTAAGCAAAATCTCTCCTGCTCCAAGTTTATCAACCTTCATTGCCCATTCAACAGCATCAATGCCCATATCCACACGTCCACCGTTCTTGTATATATTCCAGCCGCTACCATCTTCACGTCTCTTAGCGTCAATGGCAACTACAACGCACTGACTTCCAAACTTGTCAGCCGCTTCACTTATAAGATTAGGATTCATAATAGCTGATGAATTAATTGAAATCTTGTCAGCGCCCTCTCTTAAAAGTTCCTTAAAATCGTCCACAGTTCTAATTCCTCCACCAACAGTAAACGGAATAAAAACCTGTTCTGCCACTCTTCTTACCAAATCCGTAACAGTATGTCTATGGTCAGAAGACGCAGTAATATCTAAAAATACAAGTTCATCCGCTCCTGCCTTGTTATAAGCTTTTGCAACTTCAACAGGATCACCTGCATCTTTTAAATTCACAAAATTAGTACCTTTTACAACTCTATTGTTATTTACATCCAAACATGGAATAATTCTCTTTGTATGCATATTTCTCTCCCAAATCTATATTATAATGCCGCAAAATTCTTTAAAATCTGAAGTCCTACATCACCACTCTTTTCAGGGTGAAACTGGCATGCAAAAACATTACCACTTTCAACAGATGCATGAATATGTGCAACATAATCTGTTGAAGCCTTAACTATCTGCTCATCTTCTGCTTCCAAATAATATGAATGTACAAAATAAACATAAGACTGTTCTTCAATGCCTTTAAATAATCTTCCGTTATTAGTAAGTTCCAAAGAGTTCCATCCAATATGTGGAATCTTAAATCCCGGCTTGTCAGGTATTCTAAGAATCTTTCCTTTTAAAATTCCAAGTCCTTCCACTCCCGGAGTTTCATCACTGCTTTCGAATAAAAGCTGAAGTCCTAAGCATATTCCAAGAAAAGGTGTGTTATTTTCCACAACCTTATTGATTGTATCAATAAGATCATAATCTCTCAATTTCTCCATTGCATCTCCAAAAGAACCAACTCCCGGAAGAACTACCTTATCTGCTGAAAGAATAACATCCTTGTCTCTTGATACTACAGTATCTTCTCCTATATACTGAAATGCTTTCTCCACGCTTTTAATGTTGCCTGCATCATAGTCAATAATTGCTATCATTTATTCAGTCCCTTTCTCTAATGAATTGCAATCAAGCTCAAACCAAAATTCAACACCATCCGGTCTGTTAATTGCTCCACATTTCTTTTCGTGTCTGTCCATAATGGCTTTAACTATAGATAATCCTATACCGTTGCCACCATAAGCTCTTGTTCTTGCTTTGTCAACTTTATAGAACTTGATCCAAATATTATCAAGCTCATTTTCAGGAATATTTTTTCCTGTGTTAAACACAGACACTCTTACTATACCATTTTTTTCCTGAATTTTCACTTGAATTATTCTATTTTCGTCAACATGATTTAAAGCATTACTTAAATAATTAGTAATAACCTCTTCAATCTGGAACTCATCTGCCCAAACGTAAATAGGTTCCATTTGATTAAATTCAATATTAACCTGCTTTTCATTAGCCTTAATTTGCATAGAATGAATTACACCGGCTATAACAGATGTAATGTCAAATCTTTCCATATTTACACTGCCATTACCAAATTCCAATTGATTTAACGTTAAAAGATTCTTAACCATCTTATTCATCTTGCCTGCTTCATCTATAATAACATCGCAATAATAATCCATATCCTCCGGATTATCACTTATACTTTCCTGTAGACCTTCTGCATATCCCTGGATAAGTGCAATAGGTGTCTTTAGTTCATGAGAAACATTAGAAATGAATTCCTTTCTCATTTCATCTACTTCTTCTTTCTTTGCAATATCCTTATGAAGCTGCAAGTTGGCAGACTTTAGTTCCGAAATAGCTGTTTCAAGCTTATCAGACATTTCATTCATGCTTTCTCCAAGTACACCTATTTCATCATCTCTCTCATCTGCATATTTTACATTAAAATCAAGTTCTGACATTCTTTTTGAAATATCAGCTAACTGCAAAAGAGGCTGTGTATACTTTCTTGTTATACCAATAATAATAATTGTTGTTACAAGAATAAGTGATATTCCAACACCTAAATAAAACTTATTTGCAATAGCTATACTTTCCCTAAAGCTTTCCACTGACATTCTTATAACTACGTAGTTTCCCGAAGATACACCTCCTGAAAGCTCATAGTATTGATTGGCAGAAAATCTGTCTACTGTAGATTGAATAGTGTATTTGTCATTTTTTTCTATAATCTTTGGCTCTTCCTTCTGCTTAGTATTACTGCCAAAAATCATATCCTTCCAACGGTCCGCAAGCATTTTTCCGGCACCGTAATCATAAATAGATTCCCCGGCACTATCAACTACAATCATAGTAGCTCCGGCTTTTTCACATATATTGTTAAGTATGGAAACATCATCACTGTTTTCTATATCTGAATCATCCTGAGTTATTTTTATTAACTCATTATATACTTTCTTAATAGAATCTTGCTTTGTTTTCTTATAATACTTGCTTAAGAAAAAGCTGCTAAATATACTAGCAGCAATCAGGGATAATCCCATAATTGCCACTATAATTACGGTCATCTTGTAACCGATGGTATGTTTCATTTTATTCTTATCTATATCCTTCATTAGTTAACCTCGAATTTGTATCCCATGCCCCAAATTGTAACTATGTATTTGCCACATTCTCCAAGCTTATTTCTTAGTTTTTTAACGTGGGTATCAATAGTTCTTGCATCTCCAAAATAATCATAATTCCATACATTATTAAGAATATTCTCTCTTGATAAAGCAATTCCTTTATTTTGTATGAAATATGATAACAATTCAAATTCCTTAAAACTAAGTTCAATAGGTTCACCCTTTACTGTAACAATATGAGCCGCCTTGTTTATTTCAATATCTCCAGCCTGTTCAATCTGATCCTGACCTATATTATTAGTTCTTCTAAGGATTGCATCAACTCTTGCCACAAGAATTCTCGGACTGAACGGTTTTGAAATGTACTCGTCAACTCCAAGTTCAAAGCCAAGCAACTCATCACTTTCCTCGCTCTTTGCTGTCAGCATAATAATTGGAACCTTAGAAATCTTTCTAATCTCCCTGCAGGCTTCCCATCCGTCCATCTTAGGCATCATAACATCCAAAATAATAAGGTCAATATCATTGCTCTCCACGAACACATCTACAGCTTCTTCACCGTTGGATGCTTCCACTACTTCATACTGCTTTCTTACAAGAAAGTCTCTTACAAGCTTTCTCATTCTATCTTCATCATCTACAACAAGAATCTTTAATTGTTTCATAATATTCCTCCATAGCATTTTTAGATAATTGTATCTTTTCAATCATCCAGAGAAAATTTCATTGCAAACACGTTGATTTTTTTCTCTGGGTGATTGTATTAATTATCTCTTATACATATATTAAATCAATAATCTGTGTATATTTAATGAACTACTCTGAATCTTTTTTGTTTTGCTCATCTTTAATGCATAGGATATATCCTATACTGCCAATTGCATTTAAAACAAATCAAGCATATTATCCAGATATATTTCTTCCCTAACATTTATATGGTATTCAGGCTTTGTCATATAATACAATAAAAATTCTAATATCAACGCACTTCCAAGACTTCTGCCTTCAATTTTAAAGTTAGAAAATCCCATAGGAACATATTTATTTTCAATGTCACCTATGCTTATAAATCCCGGATTTTTCATTGCTTCTGAAAAGCGATACCCCTTTTCAGCAGTAGGTGACTTACATATATGCTCCTTTTGATTTTCTCCTAAGTTTTTTCGGCTTACAGCTTCGTAACAGTTCTTCCTATCCTTACATCCAAACCAACAACATTCGTTGCACAAAAACTCTACTTTACTTTTCTGAGTCTGAGTTAATCCTTCTAAATTTTCAAAGTCTTTATTTAATCGAAAATCCGGTACAACATAACTAAATTCTTTCCTGTCAACTTCGCTTTTAAACTCTTCAAAATCCGTTATTACTTTTGTGGTTGATGATACAAAATAAAAATTCGGATATTTATTTTTCAAATAATTCAAAAGTAAATCCGAATGTACAATTATGCCACTCTGCGCTTTGCTTTCTTTATAAAACATTTCACATAAATCGTTGCACCTCTTGTCTGAAAGATGCTCTTCTTTTAACAATGAATTGCTAAATGTAAGCCTTGGAGAAATGTTATATTCATTCATAAGTTTTAATACAACTTTAGCATTGCACTCTCCAAAACCTGCACGACCACCGCCCCAAAGACAGTCTGCCGGGGCACCGTATATCGAACCAATTTCACACCAATCATAAAAATATTCTCTATGTTCTCTAAACAAGGGCAAAAACACACTATAAAAATCATAAAATTCAAACAAGCCCGGAAGATGAAAATATATCATTTTTCTATAACCTTCTTCACTAATTGCCATGCCACACTTCCTTCATCTCCGATTTCTTTTCCAATAAGTTTTGAGCCACAATACGGGCAATAACTAAAATGCAATTTATGTTACCTCCATTCTTTAACTAAATTTAAATATATCATACCACACTTTCCAATAAACAACATATTTCCTTCGCTTAAATATATTACTTACAGCACTATCCTTAGTTTGCCAAGTAAATTTCACATCATAAGTCATTGTATATTCGTTCCATAATTTACTTTCATCTTTATCATGTTTCACTGCGTACATTTCCGAAATTTTGCACCAACCATTTTCCAAGCGAGTTTTGATAACATTTCCCATTTTTTCAATATCGCCAAGAGTTACTAAATCTGTATTAGCCCAATTCCAATGTTCTGGAAGAAAATCTTGTGCAATAAGAACACTTCCCAAGGTTGCATTTTTTTATTTTGAAAAGTGCAACCCATATTTGGCAACTGCCCAATGGGCAGTGCCAAAAATGTTAATTATGGGATTTTAAATTAAGATATACAAAAAAAAGAGAACAGCTTTCGCCATTCTCTTTTCTACAAACTGGAATTTATGTACATAATTATAATCTGCATGCAAGTTCTATAGCAACCACAAGAATCCTCTCTCTTAAATCACTTGGCACGCTCCCAAGTATTCGCTCATCCCAACTACTATCGTCTAAACAATCTGCCGCATATAAAAATTGATAAACTTCTTTTTTTCGAAATTGACCGACTGACATGATTGAAGCACATTCCATTTCAACAACGCCACAGCCTTCGTTCTTTCTCATTTTTAAGTTATTTTCAGTTTCTCTATAAAATGCATCCGTTGTCCATGTTTTTGTAGTATTGTATGGTATATGAATCTCTTCTAGTATTTCAATTAATCTTTGGGCTGTTTCTACCACTAAATAATCTGTAGGCTTTGCATAATGATAGCTAACTCCTTCATCTCTGTACGCTTCTACTGGAACTAACAAATGTCCTTCAGTTATTTTTCTATCTAAAGCTCCACAGGAACCGAAATATAAGATTTTTTCTGCTCCTAATGCTATTAATTCTTCTAATAAAGCTGCCGCACCTGCTCCCCTATGATTGAATTAAAAAATCCAATTTTTTTATCTTCACATTCAAATTCATAAATAGGATATTCTTGTCCGCCTCCATATAAACATCCAATTTTGCTCACATTATAGTTGTTTAAAAGAATATTACAAAACTTTGTTGAAAACGCAACTAGAATTGTTTTAGGGAAATTGTCAATCTTATGCACATTATTTTCCGCTTTAATAATCTCTGCTCCTTCACCATCAAATGTATTTATTATACTCATAATAGTACCTCCTCATTATCTTTATAACGACACTATAATTGTTTCCCCTAGGTAAGGGTCAACACCTTTTTAGAGAATTTCAATTTAATCCAATATAAACAAATTGATTTTTAATTAAAGAACTCTACAACTTCAAATATGTTTAATTCCGAAAATAGGAATTTCTTATACCATTTTTATTTTTGTCCAAAGTTTTCTATATCCTGCTTTCTCCGTCAAAACACAATCTATCTGCATAGCAATATGAAGTATCCATCCACGATGACTGAATGGCATATTCAAAAAAATGGAGCCGCAACACCATTTCCTTTTTCATATATGTCTACTAAAAAATCCCATACCAAATTTATGTCTGTTAATATTTGAAATTATTTTGTTGTTATATTACGCATTTTCTATTCATCTATTTCATTATCACAATCTGTCCTACTGCTTTTTTCATTTCTTCGTCTACAATTTTAAGTCGGTCACTTTCTAGTAATGCTTCGGCTGAAAATATGCACAGAAATCCATCCTGCGAAAACAAATATTGATTCATGAATTCTCTTTGAATTCTTACATTCTTTGGCATATTATCAGTTCCTAATGATGCCTTATACTCGTTAATTATGTTAGTATTTTCATTAAGTACTTCATTCTTGATTTTATGTGCAAGTTCTTCAAGCTTTTCCTTCGTTTCTCCTGGTTGAATTGCCACAATACCTAACTCATACACTCCATTTTTCTTTGTGATATATCCCTTTTCCAATAGGAAAGTATATTCATCCACACTGAGAGTATCTCCTTTTATGAATCTTCCAATCAACTTAAGATCCCTTTCAATATTTGGTCCGCCATAATATTCTGTTACACGCTTGTCCGACCACTTGCTATCCACTAGCCACAGTGTTAATTCGTCATTATCATTCCAGCAAGGGCCACAAAAGCCATCTGAAATCTCTAGTATTTCTTTTGACCACTGTGAATCAACACCAGCAGTAATAATGTTACATCCACCGTCTGGTCTAATTGTTGCTGCCTGCTCAAATGTAATTGGTTTTTCAATGTTCTCTGTATCTGCTGTTGCAATAAGATATATTATCAGTGCCCACATTCTAAAATTGTCATCATTAGGTCCAAGTATGTCAGGGCTGTTAAGATAGTTGTTCTTTTTTATTTCATCAAACAATCGAGTTGCAATCTCACCAGCAACCTTTCCATAGCATCTCTTAATAATATCTATCTGGCTACTGTCTTCTATCTCCTCAATTACAATGTTACAGATATACTTATTCTTCTCCTTGATTACAAGCTGATTCTCTTCAAGAAACTCTATCTCACTCTCAACATATACTGGAGACACATTCATAATTTCCGCAATCTCTTCCACAGTTCTTGCTGTGTTCTTAATTGCATAAATTATATTCTGTGATAATGCGCTTCTTATATACTTAACAGGATCTCCCATTGAACCTGTGTATCCACTGTATCCCACCTTACAAAAACTAATTGGATTAAACTTTAAATCATTTATATTTCTCATCTTTGCCATACCTCTTTTCAATTCGTCTCTTGCTATACCTAAATGCCACTTTACTGTACCAACTGGAATATTCAAAATAGATGCTATCTCTGACTGCTTCTTTTCTTCATAATAATACATAATGAGTATTTGTCGCTGAATCTTTGACAGGTAAGCTATCTCTTTTCTAATCCTATGATAATTTTCCTTCTCAATCATCTGATCTACTAAAGCACTACTTCCATCATTAATGTCCAATTCGTTATCTTCAATTGAAACATTCATTTTGAATCGGCTATTATCTCTGTAAAAATTAGACAGTGTATTTCTTGCTACTGTCCATACAAATCCCTCAACATTGACTACTTCCTTGATGCATAACGATTTGTATAGTTTAAGTGCAATCTCTTGTGCAATGTCCTGTGCGTCTGCCTCATTGGACACTCTCTTTTTCACAAAGCTATATATGCGAGTTATGTATTCATTTACAATTTCATTAGCATTATTTTGCTCCATTTTGTACCTCCTGCTGTGCCTTGATTTCATTGATTTATTTGTATCATTTTCTTATATTCGATATCAATGAACCATCGTCTTTGAACATGTTCATTTATATAGACACGGCGAATTTAAAAAGGTTGGTATATTTTTATTAAATAAATATACTTTTCAACACGTACTTATTAATTTTATCATGATTATCTTTATTAAATCCATATAATTGCACTGAATCTTTCGCAGTTCTACCATTTTATTCTCCTATAAAATATGCAACAAACAACAACCTTATAAATCCATTACAACAGCAATACTTTCATATTCTTTATAAAATAAATTAGTCTGCGAATTATTTGGTTAAGATAATTCGGAAAAGTATTCTAAAAAATCGACATGAAATCAATGTAAATGTTAAAAATAGGCTGATTTTTAAGAAATTCAAAAAAGTTAATTTTTCAAAGTTCCTTATTTAGTACTATTTTAATAAGATACTGGAAGGCAAAAAACAAGAGATGACTCATTTTTTGATGAATCATCTCCCATAACATCATTAATAGTTAAGATTTATTAAATTACAATTTTCATAGCTATCCCTATTAAAATAACAACCTAAAATCCATCAGTCTATTTTGCAGGCTGCATCATGGCTAACAAATCTTCTTCCTTGAGAATTGCCAGTCCTGCGTTTTCATCGCCAAGAATCACTAGATTATCACCCGGTTTTATATTGAATATCTTTCTAGCCTTTGCAGGTATTACAATCTGTCCCTTGTCACCGACTTTCACCATTCCAAACATATACTTTCCCTTAGGGGGAACTCCGACACCCATATTCTCCTCTTTATCATAGTTAATAAGATCATCTACAGTTATTCCAAAGACTTTCGCTAACGCACTGCACTTATCAATATCTGGCAGCGACTCACCCGTTTCATATTTTGAAAGAGTTTGTCTTGAAACACCAATCTGAGATGCCAAATCCTCTTGAGACATGTTATTTATTTTCCTAAGTTCAATTAAATTATCCTTAAACATATCTTTCTCCTTCTCATGCTAATCACTACTTATTGTGGCAAACTGTACCATGAACGTTTATACTAGCCGAGCAACCATTTTCTTATAAAATGGAAAAATAACATTTGCTACAATTGCTACAATCCACCATTTGTCACTTCCCGTAAGCGGCTTGAAAGAAAACATAAATGCTATCATGACACACCAGAATACAAGCTGTAATACTCCAGGAATGATTTCACGGCGGATATTCTTTTTATCTTCCTCCGGCATAAGATGCGGTGCAGCTTCAATAAAGTCCGCTGCTCCCTTTGGTCCCAAAGCACTTCTAAAATCATCACTGCATGACATTGCGGCATCTGCGTATTTGCCATTATTTAGCACTTCCATTATAGCATCATGAATTTCCGTTACACTCTCACCCTTTAATTCAATTCCAGCTCCCATCTCCTTAGCTCTTCTTGCCACAGCTCTCTGCTCATTTGTCTGTGGGAATAATACCATTGGAGTCGCCATATACAAGCTCTCTGAAGTACTATTCATTCCGTTATGAGTTAAGAACACATTCGCCTTGGATAAAACCTCTAACTGATTAACATTTCTATAAACCTTAACATTTTCAGCCAAACCATTTATGCTTTCCGGATCCACCACTCTGCCACAAGATATGATAACATCCACCGCTTCACCCTTTAATGCTTCTATACATTTTTTGTAGAAATCAGGTTTATTACTTATAACAGTTCCCAGTGAAATATATACACGTGGTCTCTTATTCTTTTTATCAAGTAAATAATCCGCAGATACGGATGGTCCTACAAATGCATAATGTTTCGAAAAGGTATTGCTAAAAGGCTGGTATTTCTCCGTAGCATAAACAATCGTATCTGTATAATTATCATTTTGCACTAAAGGCATAATACTTTTTTCATGATATCCATGTTGTTCCAAATTCTTTAGCTCTGCTTTTACTCTTTTCTGTCCTTTTATTAAATCCATGATTTCAGCAAAACTACTTTTCATATAAGAGGCAGACTGTTTATTAAATGCAAAAGTTGTAGTAGAAACTACCATAGGAATCTTATACTTTCTGGCTGTCAATTTTCCCCAAAAGCAAACCGAATCTGATACGATTATATCTGGCTTAAATTCCTCCACTTCTTTTTGAAGAAAACTATCCATTTTTGCGGTGGACTGCAAATCAACAATGGTCATATCCGTTGTAGACATCGTCTCTTCACCGCTTTCCACTTTCTTTGTAACTTCTGCTAAATACGCATCACAACTAATAAATGTAGCGCCTGTAGCTTCCACTTTTTCTTTAAATTCGTTAAACGAATAAAATCTAACTGTATTCCCCCTGTTCACAAGTTCCTTCACAACAGGAAATGTTGGATTATGATGTCCATGTGCAGGGATGCAAAAAAACATTATACTTTTCATTTTTTTACCACCTTTGCAATATATTTTAACATAAATATAAGGGAGTTGGAAAAATTAGTCCACCAACATCCCTTAACAGTTATTTATTATTATGTTAAAAATAGTTGCGTTCTTACCTTAATAGCACTGAAAATTGGAATTTAGTTACCAATCACATCTTCCATACATTCTTTATAATATCTCTATCAGCACCCTGATATAATCCCATTCCACTATAAACATTTGTAAATCCACATTTTTCCATAACCGCCACTGAAGCCTTATTCTCTGCCAGACAAATACCATAAATTTCTGTTATATTAGCCGCCTTCGCAATGACTGGAAGAAATGCTCTTACCGCTTCTGTTGCATATCCATTCCCTGTACATCTTTTTGCGATATGATATCCCAATTCCCTCATTCCATCTTCTATAGGGACCAGTTGCACATAGCCTATATTCTATCACACTTTATATTTTCTCACCACAAATCTCTTCCTGCATCTTATTTCTGTATGCTAACCGTAGGAATTATCTCATTTTTTGAACCAATTCCTACTGCCTTGTTCAGTAAGTTAATTTTAATAGTGTTCTATAATATAACGCACAAATGGGAAGTGGCTCAAACCACTTCCCTTAATTCATATATACATTTAATATAATTAAGCCTCACAAACTGAAATTTGCTGAAATCTAAGCTGGATTCATTTCACTTCTTAATTTCAAAATATTTTGCCTAATTTGTTCAATGACTACCTTAAATTCATCTTCGCTTTTCCCTGTTGGATCTTCAATCCCCCAGTTATCATCAAATGTTCTTCCTATAAATGGACACCCTACATTGCATCCCATTGATATTGCAATATCAGGCTTTGGAATATCACTAATCAGTTTACTGTACTGACCTTCACCTTCCATATCTATTCCATACAGTTCTTTCATAATACGGACCGCATCTTGGTTAATCCGTGGTTTAGTTTCTGTACCAGCCGAATAGCTTTCAAACACACCTGGTGCCAAATGTCTTCCAAAAGCTTCTGCAATTTGACTTCGACATGAATTACGAACACAAATAAAAGCAACTTTTTTCTTATTCATGAAAAGGACACCTCTCTTTTATGCATTGCTCATTTCTTTCTGTAAATTCACATTTCATTTGTTCATATTGTAGTATCACATCATAATGGTCATTCACATAATCGATTCCATTCTTAAATGCTATCATTGCATCTCTTTTACAACATCTCGGTCCGTTTATTGCACCTAATTCACCGATTGCTTTCGAGGTAAACTTCATATGATTTCCCCATGTCCCATCTGTCGAAAGCGGGCTCGTTCCATCAATAATTGCAAGTGCAGCACCAATAGATGTGATTGCTCCGCATATCCCCCATAAACCGCACATTGCTCCCGGCATTCTAAGTCCTTCTGATATTAGTCTGTCCAATGCCTGATCTATGTCTATTTCTCCACCTGCATTATTGTAAGCCACAAGCAAACTTGCACCATCTAATATATGGTGCTCCGGTCCATGAATACTGACGTATTCCTTCTCTGCAATATTCTTAAAGATAAGAACCGGATTTGTGCCCTGTTCTTTCTTTATATCCTTTGCAATCAGTTCTGCTTTTTCTCTTACTGTCATAGAAATTTTCCTTTCGTTTTTTGTCACATCATAACACACATGTCAGACTGCCAATAAAATCCTTAAAATCTAATAAAGTTTCACAATTCAAGGAATAATGATGCCATTTGCCTTCTTTTCTGTCATTAACCAGCCCACACTCCACCAGTATTTTCATGTACAACTTTACAAATTTCGATTTTAATGTCTCTATTATACCATAATGATACTATTATAAAAAAGGAAAAAGA
>OLWA01001797.1_pt1 | contig 20984 bp, 17 predicted proteins | sample 1673251 | NCBI WGS metagenome assembly OLWA01 (sample SAMEA3178937, study PRJEB25190) | human gut metagenome | biome: human gut; feature: human-associated habitat; material: faeces | place: Austria | collected 2013 | reverse complement strand
TGCGAAAAGCCCTTAACGGAATGAAGTCTGAGGATGCGGTAGAACAGATCCTGAACATGTTTGCCCGTACTCGAAACAACGCAGAATTTGTGCAAACTGTAAAAAAACAGAAATTTTTATAAATAACTTGCATTTCTCATAACAGCATGCTATAATCAGTAGGCTGTGTAAAGTGTGAATTCGTCAGATTCAACGCAAATAAAATAGAATAAATATAGAGAGGTGAAAATCATGAGAGAAGGAATCCATCCGAATTACTATCAGTCAACTGTAACCTGCAACTGCGGTAATACTTTTGTAACAGGTTCTACCAAGCAGGACATCCACGTAGAAATCTGCTCCAAATGTCATCCGTTCTATACAGGACAGCAGAAAGCTACTCAGGCTCGCGGACGTATCAATAAGTTCAATGAGAAATACGGCCTGAATAAATAATTTGAATATTACTGAATGAGAAGGTTGAGGTTGGGAAATCTCAACCTTTCTTTGTTACTGCCGATTTACTATGAAAGTCCCAGACGGCAGCCAAGAATGAGCCATGCTTCTCATGAGCGAATTCTTGGATATCGGATGGGCTAGAGCGTGTTTGAAAAATCATTCCCGCAATCTGCACGCCCCACTTTGCGGTATATTTTGCCCGAATTCAGTTGCCGTAGCCCGCTACGGCGCCCTCATCCGGACAAAATCTCCCACAAATTGTGACGCACATCTTGCAGAAAGCATTTTTCAAACACACTTTCATTATGGTGATGTCGCCGGCAGGCGACATGTCCGATTTACAGGAGGATAAAATGAAACCATCAAATATCGGTGGACAGGCTGTTATGGAAGGAATTATGATGCGTCATAAGGACAAGTACTCCATTGCAGTCCGCCGTCCTGACAATGAAATTGAGCTGAAAGTAGAAGACTACAAATGTATTTTCGGCAAGGCCAAGATCTGGAGAAAGCCCATTATCCGCGGAATGGTAAGCTTTGTGGATTCCCTGGTAACAGGTACCAAGTGCCTGATGTACTCCGCAGAGATCGCAGGAGATGAGGAAGACGAGGAGGAAGCTAAGAAAAATGCCTCCCTCTCCGCTGAAGAATTAGAAGCCAAGAAGAAAAAAGAGGACAAGGCATTCAAGGCACTGCTGTATGTGACCGTTGCCATTTCCATTGTCATTTCCATTGCGGCATTTATGCTGCTTCCCTATGTGCTGGCAAGCCTTTGCCGCAAGGTTGGGGCATCTGAAGTTATCGTTACCATTGTAGAAGCTTTTGTGAAGCTGGCACTGTTTATGGGATACATGCTTCTGATCTCCAGAATGAAGGATATTCAGAGAACCTTCATGTATCACGGCGCAGAGCACAAATGCATCAACTGCGTGGAGAACGGCAAGCCCCTTACCGTAGAGAATGTGCTGGAGAGCTCCAGATTTCACAGACGCTGCGGTACCAGCTTCCTTTTCCTGGTTATGCTGGTAAGTATTTTCCTGCACTTTATCTTCGTGCTGGTGCCATCCTACTGGCTGCGCCTTTTCGGACGTCTGCTCATGGTGCCCATCGTATCCGGAATCTCCTTTGAGATCATCCAGTGGGCTGGAAGAACGGACAGCAAGTTTGCCCTTATGATGAGCAAGCCGGGAATGGCAATGCAGAAATTTACCACCAAGGAGCCTACAGCTGATATGGCAGAGGTTGCCATCAAGGCAGTAGAAGCCGTGTTTGACTGGAGAGCATACTTAAAAGAAGAATTTGGTCTGGACATTCCATATGAGAATGAGAATCCAGAAGGGGAGAGTCAGGAGCATGCATCTGAAGCAGGTGCTGCCAAATGACATCCCTGGAAGCATTATTAAAAGAAGGAACGAAAGTTCTGGAAGAAAAGAAAATCCAGGAAGCCAGGTTAGACGCTTGGCTTCTTTTGGAGTATGTGACAGGCGTAAGCCGCGCTCTTTATTTTGCTGACCCGAAGAAAGCGGTAGAAGAAGAGAAGGCGGAAGAGTACAGAAAGCTGATCGTCTTAAGAGCCGGTCCCATTCCTTTGCAGCACATCACCCATCAGGCGTATTTCATGGGCTTTGAATTTTATGTGGATGAGAATGTGCTGGTTCCAAGACAGGACACAGAGACGCTGGTGGAGAAAGCACTGGAGATTCTGGAGAATCAGGAGAAACCGCGGATCCTTGACATGTGCACCGGATCAGGCTGTATTTTATTAAGTCTTCTTGCCATGAAAGAGGGGGCATCCGGAACAGGCGCTGACATTTCCCCTCTCGCCCTTAAGGTGGCGAAACAGAACGCAAAAGGGCTGAATGTGGCAGATCGGGCGGAATTTGTGGAAAGTGACTTGTTTTTATCACCTTTTTTTGCAGAAACTACTGGTAAAGCACTGCCAGTATATGATATTCTTATTTCGAATCCCCCTTATATCAGAAGTGCAGTGATCGAGGATCTTATGGAAGAAGTGAAGGGACACGATCCCAGAATTGCGCTGGACGGCCATGAGGATGGATTGTATTTTTACCGGAGGATCGTATCGGAGGGTAGTGCCTATGTGAAAGAAAATGGCTGGATGCTGTTTGAAATCGGATACGACCAGGGGGAGGATGTGTCGAAGCTGCTTGAGAAAGCCGGTTTTCGCCAGGTGCAGGTGATCCAGGATCTGGCAGGACTGGACCGGGTAGTGATCGGACAGAAACCCCATAGATAAAAGAAAGAAATAACAGGAGGAAAACCATGTTTGACAAGTTGGATGATTTGCTCATACGTTTCGAGGAAGTTCTGAACGAGCTTGGTGAGCCGGATGTAACAGCGAACCCGGATCGTTTCCAGAAGCTGATGAAAGAACAGAGCGACCTGCAGCCAATTGTGGATACCTATAAGGAATATAAGAAAAATAAAGAAACCATTCAGGACAGTCTTTCCATGCTGGAAGAGGAGAAGGATGAGGAAATGCGTGAGATGCTCAAGGAAGAGCTTTCAGACGCCAAGAAGCGTGTGGAAGAGCTGGAGCATGAGCTGAAGATCCTGCTTCTGCCGAAGGACCCTAACGATAACAAGAACGTTATCGTGGAGATCCGTGCAGGCGCAGGCGGAGATGAGGCTGCTCTTTTTGCGGCTGAGATTTACAGAATGTATGTGAAATACGCAGAATCCAGACGCTGGAAAACAGAAATGATGAGTCTGAATGAGAACGGAATCGGCGGATTTAAGGAAGTTACCTTTATGATCAACGGTGCCGGAGCTTATTCCAGACTGAAATACGAAAGCGGCGTGCACCGTGTACAGCGTGTGCCGGAGACAGAATCCGGCGGAAGAATCCATACTTCCACCTGTACAGTTGCAATCATGCCGGAAGCAGAGGAAATTGATTTCCATCTGGATATGAATGACTGTAAGTTTGACGTATTCCGTGCATCCGGAAACGGCGGTCAGTGTGTCAACACCACAGACTCTGCGGTTCGACTGACCCATATTCCTACCGGAATCGTAATTTCCTGTCAGGATGAGAAATCCCAGCTGAAAAATAAGGATAAGGCTCTGAAGGTCCTTCGTTCCCGTCTGTATGAGATGGAGCTTGCAAAGCAGCACGATGCAGAGGCTGAGGCAAGAAGAAGCCAGATCGGTACAGGGGACCGTTCTGAGAAAATCAGAACCTACAATTTCCCGCAGGGACGTGTGACGGATCACCGCATTAAGCTGACCCTTCACAGACTGGATAATATTCTGAACGGTGACCTGGATGAGATCATCGACAGTCTGATCGCAGCAGACCAGGCTGCAAAGCTGAGCAATCTGCAGGAACAGTAAAAGGCGTATACCGGGAACCTTGTAAATACAAGTTTCCGGATACCATATATTAAAATAAAAAACATGGACTAAAACGGGAGGGTACACCTATGAAAAAAACAGCCCTTGTAATTATGGCTGCCGGAGTTGGAAGCCGCTTTGGAAATGGAATTAAACAGCTTGCACCAGTTGGACCAAACGGTGAGATCATCATGGATTATTCCATCAGAGATGCACTGGAAGCAGGATTTAACAAAATCGTATTTATCATCCGCAAGGATCTTGAGGAAGAATTTAAGAGCACCATCGGTGCCCGCGTATCCAAGATCGCGGAAGTAGCATATGCATATCAGGAGATGGAGAAGCTTCCGGAAGGTTTCACCAAGCCTGCAGACAGAACCAAACCATGGGGAACCGGACACGCAGTCATCTGTGCGAGAGAGTTCCTGACCGAGCCATTTGCAGTTATCAATGCAGACGATTACTATGGCAAGGAAGCTTATGTAAAGGTTCATGATTATCTGGTTCAAGATCAGCCAGAGGATGATATCCTTCATATCTGCATGGCTGGATTCCGCCTTGGCAATACACTGAGCGACAATGGAAGCGTTACCAGAGGTCTTTGCCATATTACAGACGGCAAGCTCACAGGCGTAACAGAGACTCACAATATCTTTAAGACTGCAGACGGCGCTGAGAGCCGCGAGGACGGACAGCCAGTAGAGAAGCTGGATCTGAACGAGCTGGTTTCCATGAATATGTGGGGACTGACACCGGCATTTATGGATACTTTATATAACGGATTCGTAGAGTTCCTTGAGAATGTGAAGCCGGGAGATATCAAGGCAGAGTATCTGCTTCCGGTTATGATTGATGAGCTGATCCAGAAGGGCGCTGCACAGGTAGATGTACTTGAGACAAAGGACACCTGGTTCGGCGTTACATATCAGGAAGATAAAGAAGTTGTAATCAAGGCATTTAAAGAGCTTACAGAAGCTGGAGTTTATCCAAACGGACTTTATTAATGCCATAGGAGGATAAATAATTATGGGAAAATATTTTGGAACAGACGGATTTCGAGGAGAGGCAAATGTTCAGCTGACTGTTGACAATGCATTCAAGGTAGGACGTTATGTGGGATGGTATTACGGACGTGACCATAAGGCCAAGATCGTAATCGGCAAGGACACCAGAAGAAGCAGCTACATGTTTGAGTACGCTCTGGTTGCAGGTCTTACCGCTTCCGGTGCAGATGTTTATCTTCTTCATGTAACCACCACACCAAGTGTATCCTTTGCAGTTCGTACAGAGGATTTTGACTGCGGTATTATGATCTCCGCAAGCCATAACCCATTCTATGATAACGGAATCAAGCTTCTGAACGGAAACGGACAGAAGATCGAGGCTGAGATTGAGGAGCGTATCGAGGCTTATATTGACGGCAAGATTGAGGAGCTTCCTCTTGCCCGCAAGGAAGACATCGGACGCACCATCGACTTTGCTTCCGGACGTAACCGCTATATCGGATACCTGATCTCCATTCCAAGCCGTGACTTCAAGAACGTAAAGGTTGGTCTTGACTGTGCAAACGGAAGCTCTTCTGCCATTGCAAAGAGCGTATTCGAGGCACTTCAGGCGAAGACCTATGTGATCAACAACCAGCCGGACGGAACCAATATTAACACAAACTGCGGTTCCACCCATATCGAGGTTCTGCAGAAATATGTAGTCGATAACGGACTGGATATCGGATTTGCGTATGATGGAGATGCTGACCGCTGTATCGCAGTGGATCATCGCGGAAATATTATCGACGGCGATAAGATCATGTATGTATGCGGCAAATACTTAAAAGAGCAGGGCAAGTTAAACGGCAATACAGTCGTTACCACTGTTATGTCCAACATGGGTCTTTACAAGGCTCTGGAGCGTGAGGGAATGCGTTACGAGCAGACCGCAGTAGGTGACAAGTATGTAGCCGAGAATATGCTTGCAAACAACTACAGCATCGGCGGAGAGCAGTCCGGACATATTATTTTCAGCCGCTATGCAGCTACCGGAGACGGTATCCTGACTTCCCTGATGGTAATGGAAGCATGCGTAGACAAGAAGTCCACCTTATGCGACCTTGCAAAAGAGATGAAGGTATATCCGCAGGTACTTCGCAATGTGCGTGTAGCAGATAAGAAAACTGCCCGTGAGAACCCGAAGGTAGTGGAGGCTGTAGAAGCGGCTGCTAAAGCACTTGGAGATTCCGGACGTATTCTGGTTCGTGAGAGCGGAACAGAGCCGCTGATCCGTGTTATGGTGGAGGCTGAGACAGATGAACTCTGCCATCAGTATGTAGACAGTGTTGTAGATGTAATGGAAGCCGAAGGGCTGATCGTTGGTTGAGAATGAAAATCAGAAAAACAGCAGTGATGCTTGCAGCCTGCATGGGGATGACCCTTCTGGCAGGCTGCGATAGTGAACAACAGAAGACTTTTAATGAAGCTGTGAAGGATCTGGAGCAGGGAAGCTATGAGTATGCCCTGGATGAATTTACCCAGTCTGTAAATAACGGGATCAGTCTGGCCGTTTCCTATCGTGGAATTGGAATCTGCCAGATGCGTCTTGGCAATTACGAGGACGCCATCAGTGCTTTTACCAGTGCACTTAGTTCTGATAAGGTCAGCAAAACGATGGCGAAGGATCTTTACCTGTATCGTGCTACTGCAAGGCTGCAGGCAGGGCTTTTGGATGATGCTATGGCAGACTGCCAGACGCTGGCCCAGAAGTATGAGATGGATGCAGACTGCTGGTTCCTGAGCGGCAAGGTGGCGCTTGCCATGGATGGGTATGATGAGGCTTCCTCTGATTTTGAGCAGGCCTATGGCGAGGATTCCAGCTATGACCGCGCCATCCAGATTTATGAGACCTATCTGGAAAAGGATATGGAAGCGGACGGGACCAGATATCTGGAAGCCGCCCTGTCCTCAGAGGCCAAGGATACAGATGACATGTGTGACCGCGGCAGGATCTATTGCTATATGGAGGACTACGGGAATGCCAAAACAGAGCTGACGAATGCATCCAGCAAGGGAAGCACAGAGGCGGTTCTCCTTCTTGGAATGGTTTACGGCGCGCAGCAGGATTACGTAAATGCAAGAGCCATGTATCAGCAGTACATCAATAAGATGCAGGACAATACAGAGAAGAATTTCACAAAAACAGCAGCTTCCGGTTACAATGGCCTGGCTGTATGCGATATAGCAGAAGGGAATTACGACTCTGCACTTGAGAACATTAACAGCGGTATTGCAGCTGCATCGGATAATGAAATGCAGAGCCTTCTGTTTAATGAAATCGTTGTTTATGAGAAAAAGCTTGATTTTTCCACTGCTCAGGAGAAAGCCCAGTCTTATGTAGGCATGTACCCGGAGGATGAGGAAGCGGCTCATGAGCTTGCCTTTCTGAAATCCAGGACAGGAGCTGGTGAATAAGCACAGAAGAGAATGCGCAGATTACGGAATGAGTTTTTTATATGTTTTAAGCCGCCGCACTGCGAGAAAAAAGGATCGGTAATTCACACAGGATTATCGGTCCTTTTGCAAATAAAGATTTTGTGCTATACTCAAGCAGATAAACAGAGATGCTGCCTGCAGGCAACATTACCTTATAGAAAACAAAAGTCCGAAAGGAGGATTTATGGAATATATTGAAGAGATACAGGAACGGGTGATTCTGGTGGGCGTTCAGCTGGATGAGAACGACAATGTGAAGGAATCCCTGGATGAGCTGGAAGAACTGGCAGATACAGCTGGCGCAGTGACCGTTGGCAAGATCATCCAGAACCGTGAGACCGTGCATCCCGGAACCTATATTGGAAAAGGCAAGATCGAGGAGGTACGCGCTCTGATGCTTGCCACAGACGCAACGGGAATCATCTGCGATGATGAGCTTTCCCCTGCACAGATGAACAATCTGGAGCATGAACTGGAATGTAAGGTCATGGACAGAACCCTTTTGATTCTTGATATTTTTGCCAAGCATGCCACCACAAGCGAAGGTAAGATTCAGGTAGAGCTTGCCCAGCTTCGTTATCGTGCCTCCAGATTGGTTGGTCTTGGCGCTTCTTTGTCCAGGCTCGGAGGTGGAATCGGAACCAGAGGTCCTGGAGAGAAGAAGCTGGAAAGCGACCGCCGTCTGATCCGCAAGAGGATTACTGCCCTAAAGGAAGAGCTTTCCCAGGTAGAGAAGCACAGAGAGCTTCTTCGCACTGGAAGAACCCGGGGCAAGATGAAAACAGCAGCCATTGTAGGTTACACAAACGCCGGAAAGTCCACCCTTTTAAATACCCTTACAGGGGCTGGGGTGCTTTCCGAGGACAAGCTGTTTGCAACCCTGGACCCGACTACAAGAGCTCTGACACTGGACGACGGACAGCAGATCCTTCTTACAGATACTGTTGGATTTATCCGCAAGCTTCCCCACAATCTGGTGGAGGCGTTTAAGAGTACTCTGGAAGAGGCGAAATATGCGGACTACATTATCCATGTGGTAGACTGCTCCAATCCGCAGGCGGAGCAGCAGATGGAAGTGGTTTATGACACGCTGCATGAGCTGGAGGTACAGGGCAAGAAAACCATTACGCTGTTTAACAAAGTAGATGTGGGAGCGGCCATCCGCATGCGTGACAGCATGGCAGATCACACTTTGAAGGTATCTGCGAAAACAGGAGATGGCCTGGATGAATTGAAGGCACTTCTGGGGAAAATCCTTTCTGAAGAGCAGATTTATGTGGAAAAGCTTTTCGGCTATCAGGAAGCCGGCAAGATCCAGCTGATCCGGGAATATGGACAGCTGCTTTCTGAGGAATATACAGACAGCGGAATTATGGTGAAGGCGAGAGTTCCTCAGGAGATTCATGGGAAAATTATGTAAGGAAAGGGGCAGTCAGGTGCCGCTGACAATTGCATAAACAGGTTGAAGAATTTAGAAAAAATGTTTTATTATTTGAAAAACAGGAGATAAAATCATGGGAAAATACACAGATTACATTATGAAAACAGCACAGGATCTGCTTGCAGTGCCAAGCCCAAGCGGTTTCACGCATATGGCAGCAGAGTTTGTGAAAAAAGAATTCGAAAAGCTTGGTTATGAACCGCAGATTACACAGAAAGGCGCAGTTCTCGTAAAGCTGGGCGGCAAGGACGACAAAAATGCAGTAGTTCTGGCTGCGCACATGGACACCCTGGGCGGTATGGTTTGCCAGATCATGGACAATGGACGTCTGAAGCTGACCAACATCGGCGGCATGAACCCCAACAATGCGGAGGCAGAGAACTGCAAGGTTTACACCAAATCCGGCAAGGTATACGACGCAACCTTCCAGCTGGAGAACGCATCGGTTCATGTAAACGGAGAGTACAGCGATACCAAGCGTACCTATGACACCATGGAAGCCATCCTGGACGAGCCGGTGAAAACAAAGGAAGATGTGAAAAAGCTTGGAATCATGACCGGAGATTTCGTCTGCTTTGACCCAAGAACGGTTGTAACCCAGAGCGGATACATTAAGAGCCGTTTCCTGGATGATAAATTCAGCACAGCCATTCTTCTTGGCTATGCCAAATATCTGAAAGAGAAGAAAGTAGAGACTGAGCGTACCATCTATGTTCTGATCACTTCCTATGAGGAAGTAGGACATGGCGGATGTGCTGCAATCCCGGATGGAGTAACAGAGATGATCTCTGTAGATATGGGCTGCGTCGGTAAAGGATTGGAATGCGATGAGACGATGGTTTCCATCTGTGCGAAGGACAGCATGGGACCGTACGACTACCAGGTAGTTTCCGGTCTTATTAAGGCTGCGCAGGAGAATGACATTGCATTTGCAGTGGATGTGTATCCGCATTATGGTTCTGATGTAGACGCGGCTCTGAAGGCTGGATACGATATGAAACACGGCCTGATCGGACCTGGTGTTTATGCTTCTCATGGTTATGAGAGATCACACAAGGATGGAGCGAAGAATACGCTGAAGCTTCTGAAGGCATATTTAGGGTAAAAAAATGTATAAAATTTTAGTAGTGGAAGATGACGAGACCATCGTGCAGATTGTCAAGCGTCATCTGCAGTCCTGGGGCTATGAGGTTTTTCAGGTGGAGGATTTCGCACATGTGATCCAGGAATTTGTGCAGAAGGATCCCCAGCTGGTGCTTCTGGATCTGAAGCTGCCTTTTTACAACGGCTTTCACTGGTGCGAGGAGATCCGGAAGATTTCCCAGGTTCCGGTTTTGTTCCTGTCCTCAGCGGCAGACAACATGAATATGGTTATGGCCATGAGCCGTGGCGCAGATGATTTTATTGCCAAGCCCTTTGACCTGGATGTGCTGGCTGCCAAGGTGCAGGCTGTGCTTCGGCGCACCTACGCATTCGGACAGAACAGCAGTCTTCTGGAACATAACGGCGTAGTTTTGAATCCTGGAAACGGCACCATTTCTGCCAATGGGCAGCAGGCAGACCTGACGAAGAACGAACTGAAAATCCTGCAGATTCTGTTTGAACATCAGGGACGCGTGGTATCAAGAGATGCCATTATGACCAAGCTGTGGGAAAGCGACAGCTTTGTGGATGACAATACCCTTACCGTGAACATCACAAGAATCCGCAGAAAGCTGGAGAGCCTGGGAATCCGGGATTTCATTGTAACCAAAAAAGGCCTGGGGTATATGGTATGAGAGAATATCTGAAAACCAGATGGCAGAGCTGGGTGATGGCAGCAGCAATGCTTTTGATGGCGGTGATAGTGCTTTTCCTGTATGATGTTCCACTGGAGCCTGTGGGCTATATTGCGGTTCTTGTAATCATCTGTGAGACAGGATTCCTGATCTGGGGATATTGCAAATACCGGAAAAAGCAGCAGAATCTTTTGTATATAAAAGACAACGGCGCCCTTGCACTGGAGCACATGGAGGCGCCGGAGAATGAGAATGAGGCGCTTTACCAGGACATCTGCAGGCTGCTTGATGAGGAAAGAATCAAGGCCAGGAACAAGAGCAGTGCGCTTGGCACAGAGCTGATGGATTTTTACACTATGTGGGTTCATCAGATCAAAACCCCTATTGCGGCATCCAGGCTCCTGCTTCAGGAGGAAGAACTAAATCCCGGGGAAATCCAGAATGAGCTTTTCAAGATCGAGCAGTATGTGGAGATGGTTCTGGGATATCTTCGTACCCAGGATCTGTCCTCGGATCTTTGCCTGGAAGAAGTGAATCTGGATGAAATCATAAAGGATCAGATCCACAAGTTTGCCCGGATTTTTGTTGGGAAAAAGCTGTCCCTGGATTATGAGGGCGTGGAAGAAACGGTGCTTACGGATAAAAAGTGGCTAGGCTTTGTTATTGGCCAGATCCTTTCCAATGCATTGAAATACACGAAAAAAGGGAAAATCTCCATCTATATGAGTAAAGCAAGGTCCCATACACTGGTGATTGAGGATACGGGAATCGGAATCCGCCAGGAAGATCTGCCCCGTGTTTTTGAAAAAGGCTTTACCGGATACAATGGCCGGGAAGAGGGGCGTTCAACCGGAATCGGGCTTTATCTTAGCGGAAAGATCATGAAGAAACTGGATCATGGAATCCGCATAGAGTCCGAGCTGGGAAAAGGAACCAGGGTGTTTCTGGAGCTTGGCAGGAAGAAGATGGATCTGTATTAAGCACGTTGTGTGGGGATAAGGAGAGAGTATGAAAGCAATTAAGAAAATCTTGAACAACATTTTTATCGATGGTCTGAGCGGGATGGCCCTGGGCCTGTTTTCTACGCTGATCATCGGAACCATTCTGAAGCAGATCGGCGATCTGATGGGCGGCACCTATGGCGCTTATTTAAGTACCTTTGCGGTGATTGCCCAGCGACTTACCGGAGCTGGAATCGGTATTGGAGTTGCGTACAAATTCCGGGAGTCTACGTATGTACTGTTGTCCGCGGCAGCAGCGGGAATGATCGGTGCCTATGCATCCAATCTGATTGCAGGAACCTTGCTGTCTGACACTGGGGCACTGGTATTAGCAGGTCCTGGAGAGCCCCTTGGTGCATTTGTTGCAGCTTATGTGGGAATTACTGTGGGAAGACTGGTTGCCGGGAAAACAAAGCTGGATCTGTTGATCACTCCGGCGGTTACCATTTTGTCCGGCGGTACAGTTGGAATTTTAGTGGGGCCTGGAGTGTCAAGATTTATGACCTGGCTTGGTAATCTGGTAAACTGGGGAACTGAGCAGCAGCCTGTTTTGATGGGAATTATTGTTTCCGTTGTTATGGGAATGGTGCTGACGCTGCCCATCAGTTCGGCTGCCCTTGGAATTATCCTGGGATTAAATGGTGTGGCAGCAGGCGCGGCAACCATCGGATGCTGCTGCCAGATGATCGGATTTGCAGTGACAAGCTTTAAGGATAACGGTGTGGGCGGACTTTTTGCCCAGGGAGTGGGAACTTCCATGCTGCAGATCCCCAATATTATGAGACGGCCGCTGATCTGGCTGCCGCCTACACTGGCGTCTGCAATTTTAGGTCCCATCGCTATTATCGGACCGTTCCATATGACAAACAATGCCACTGGCTCCGGCATGGGAACCTCCGGCCTGGTTGGACAGATCATGACTTACCAGACCATGACAGCGACAGAGGAGCCTGTGCTGGTTATTTTGAAAATCATAGTATTTCATTTCCTGCTTCCCGGTCTGCTGTCCTATGTGATCTATCGAGGAATGCGCAACATGGGATATATCAAGGACGGCCAGATGAAGCTGGATGTGTAAAAAGACGGGAATTAAGCTTGCGCAGCAAATGCATTTTTTGGCATCACAAAGCGTGTTGCCGGGCAAAGTGGACGGTAATTTGCTTGTAAAGTGCAGAAAAAGATATTGACATCTAATACACGTTAGAATATACTAACAATAGAAGGAACCTATTGTCTCAGTTTGCAGGCGAACCCCATAGTGGTTTTGAGGAAAACTGTGACAACTGATCTACAGGGAACCTGAAAGGAGCAGAGTATGGGAACAGTAGTTGTAGGTGCTATCGTAGTAGTAATCGCAGGTCTTGCCATCCGAAGCATTCGCAAGGACAAGAAGAGTGGAAAAGGCTGCAATGGCAATTGCGGAAGCTGCGGCGGATGCCACTAAGGCCGGAAATTAAGACTGGAGTTTGAATCATTTACATATGCCACAGAAACAAAAGAACTGTTGTGCTGGAGAAATCAGGCACAGCAGTTCTTTCGTATAAAGGGAAATACAGCAGTAATGCCAAGAACCCTGTATGCCATGTTTTTTCCCGATTCACAGGAAAACAACGAAAAACCACAAAAACAAAAAGAAAACTCCAACCAAAACAACAAAAGTAATGTTGAATTATGTTGACACCGCAAAAGGGATGACGTATAATGAGCATAGAAAACTATGTCATGGAATGGCGGACATTTATGTTGCTGGATTCTGGAATCCTTTATGGATTTGCAGAGCCCGGGACTTCCATGAGAAAGGAGAACCATGGAAAAATACAATTTAAGTGAGATTCCCAAATCCTCCAGAATTACCCGTCTGGTAGACCATCTCTATGCCAAGATGCCAGAGATCGAATCTTACAGAGCCAAGCTGATCACAGAGTCTTATAAAGAGACCGAGGACCAGCCGATCATCACCAGAAGAGCCAAAGCTTTTTCCCACATTTTACATAACATTCCAATCATTATCCGGGATGAAGAGCTGATCGTGGGAAGCAACTCCATTGCTCCAAGAGGCTGCCAGACTTTCCCGGAATTTTCATTCCAGTGGCTGGAAGATGAGCTGGACACCGTAGAGACCAGAATTGCGGATCCGTTCTACATTTCTGAGCAGGCCAAGGCAGACCTTCGCGAGGTGCATAAATACTGGAAGGGCAAGACCACAAGCGAGCTTGCCACTGCTTATATGGCACCGGAAGCAATCCGCGCAATTGACCACAATATTTTTACACCTGGAAACTATTTCTATAATGGTGTAGGACATGTTACCGTAAAATACTGGGAAGTTCTTGAAATCGGCTACGAAGGCATTATGGCGAAAGCACAGGCTGAGCTGGATCACTGTAATGTAGGCGACGGAGACTACGCAGAGCGTTCCCGTTTCCTGGAAGCCGTGATCATGAGCTGCCAGGCTGTAATAGACTATGCCAACAGATATGCGAAGCTTGCCCTTGAGATGGCTGAGAAATGTACAGATCCCCAGCGTAAGGCAGAGCTTCTTGTGATTGCATCCAACTGCAGCAAGGTTCCTGCTAAGGGAGCTACTAATTTCTGGGAGGCATGTCAGTCCTTCTGGTTCGTACAGCAGCTTCTTCAGATGGAGTCCAGCGGACATTCCATCTCACCAGGACGCTTTGACCAGTATATGTATCCTTACTACAAGAAAGATATTGAGAGCGGTGCCATCACCAGAACAGCAGCTCAGGAGCTGATCGACTGCATCTGGGTGAAATTAAATGACCTGAACAAGGTTCGTGATGCAGCTTCCGCAGAAGGATTTGCAGGCTACAGCCTTTTCCAGAACCTGATCGTAGGCGGTCAGAACAAGGACGGCGAGGATGTGACCAATGACCTTTCCTTCATGTGTATTGAGGCATCCATGCATGTACACCTTCCGGCACCGTCCCTTTCCATCCGTGTATGGAACGGCTCCCCACATGACCTTCTGATCAAGGCAGCAGAGCTGACCAGAACCGGTATCGGACTTCCGGCATATTACAATGATGAGGTAATCATCCCGGCACTGCAGAACAGAGGACTTTCCCTGGCAGATGCCCGTGAGTACAATATCATCGGATGCGTTGAGCCCCAGAAGGCCGGCAAGACCGAAGGCTGGCATGACGCAGCATTCTTCAATATGTGCCGTCCGCTGGAGCTTGTATTTGCAAATGGTGTGGATCAGGGTGAGATGGTTGGTATTCCGACCGGTGATGTTACCAAGATGGAAACCTTTGAGGAATTTTACAATGCTTATAAGAAGCAGATGGAATACTGCATTTCCCTGCTTGTAAATGCAGACAACGCCATTGACGTTGCCCATGCAAAGCGCTGCCCGCTTCCTTTCCTTTCCAGTATGATCGATGACTGTATCAAACGCGGAAAGACCGTTCAGGAAGGCGGCGCTGTATATAACTTTACAGGTCCTCAGGGCTTTGGTATTGCCAATATGGCAGACTCCCTGTATGCGATCCGCCAGCTGGTTTACCAGGAGAAGAAGTTCACAATGGAAGAACTGAAGGAAGCTCTTGCATGGAACTATGGTAAGGGTCTGGATGAGCAGTCTGTAAGAGACATCACTACCGGCATCTTAAGAGAGATGACAGAGAGCGGTGCCAGGGTTGACGCAGACACAGCAGCAGCTGTTCTGAAATCTGTTATGAATGCCCAGATGTCACCGGAGAAGATGGCAAGATATCAGGAAATCCACGACATGATCGCAGAGGTTCCCAAGTTCGGAAACGACATTCCGGAAGTGGATTACTTTGCAAGGGACGTGGCTTACACATACACAAGACCGTTACAGAACTTTAAGAACCCAAGAGGCGGACAGTACCAGGCCGGACTTTATCCGGTATCTGCAAACGTACCGCTGGGCGGACAGACTGGCGCTACTCCGGACGGCAGATATGCGCATACTCCTGTTGCTGACGGTGTTTCTCCGTCCGCAGGCAAGGATGTGAACGGACCGACAGCAGCTGCAAGCTCTGTTGCCAAGCTGGATCATTTCATTGTATCCAATGGTACTCTGTTCAATCAGAAGTTCCATCCGTCAGCACTGTCAGGACGAGAAGGACTTGAGAAATTCGTGGCACTGATCCGTTCCTACTTCGATCAGAAGGGAATGCATATGCAGTTTAACGTTGTAAGCAGAGAGACACTTCTTGACGCACAGGCACATCCGGAGAACTACAAGCATCTGGTTGTACGTGTTGCCGGCTACAGTGCGCTGTTTACTACACTGTCCAAGTCCTTACAGGATGATATCATCCGCAGAACGGAGCAGGGATTCTAAATGAAAATATAAATGGAACTGCTGGCGGCTTTCTTCATAGAAGGCTGTCGGCACTTCCGTATAATGGAGAAATCTATGGAATATTTAGATACCACAGGACGTATTTTTGACGTCCAGCGTTATTCCATCCATGACGGCCCGGGAATCCGCACCATCGTATTCCTGAAGGGATGCGTACTGCGGTGCCAGTGGTGCTGCAATCCGGAATCCCAGGAGTACAAGATCCAGACTATGAAGACACCGGACGGCGTGAAGACCATGGGACGGGATGTAACTGTTCGGGAAATGATCGAGCTGGTGGAGAAAGACCGCCCTTATTATTACCGCTCCGGCGGCGGCATGACTCTTTCCGGAGGGGAATGTCTTTGCCAGCCGCAGTTTGCCCGTGACCTTCTCCGCGCTGCAAAGGAGCGGGGAATCAACACAGCTATTGAGAGCATGGCATGTGTTCCCTGGAAAAATATTGAGATGGTTCTGCCCTATCTGGATACTTACCTGATGGATATCAAGCATACCAATCAGGCCAAGCATGAGCAGTTTACAGGCAAGCCCAACGGACTGGCGCTTGAGAATGCCAGAAAGGTGGCTTTATCCGGGCAGACTAATCTGGTGATCCGCGTTCCGGTCATTCCAACCTTTAATGACAGCGTGGAGGAAATCAAGTCTATCGCTTCTTTTGCGTCCACTTTACCGGGAGTGAAGAAGATTCACCTTCTTCCTTACCATCGTCTGGGACAGGATAAGTATGACTGGCTTGGAAGAGAGTACAAGCTGCCAGAGATCCTTCCTCCGGAACCGGAGCACATGGAGCTTCTGAAGAAAGCGGTTCACTCTGTCTGTGATCTGGACTGCCAGATTGGTGGATGAGAATGAAATTAAAATGATAAGGGGTCAGAATTTTGAACTGGAATTCTGGCCTTTTTTATATTTTGACGGGGACAAAAACCTGTGGGACTATTGTCTTTCCCGCACACGCGGAAAGGAAAAATCTATACGCTGTTATATTGACATCTATCATATAAGCGTGCAATATAAAGATATTTCCCCAAAAGCACTGTGCGGATTTTTTGCACAACGTTATGAAAAAACAGGAGGATAATGAAATGAGCGTTAAAAAATTAGGCTTTGGACTGATGAGACTTCCGGCAGTGGACGAAGCAGACAAAAGCAAGGTAGATGTAGAAAGAGTCTGTCATCTGGCGGACCGGTTCCTGGCAGAAGGCTTCACCTATTTTGATACAGCAGCATGCTATCACAGCGGAAACAGTGAGCAGGCCTTTCGGGAGGCAGTAGCAAAGCGCTACCCAAGAGAAGCCTACACAATCACAGATAAGCTTTCCCTTTTCATGCTGAAGGAAGCCTCTGAAATGCCTGGATTTTTTGAAAAACAGCTGGAAAACTGCGGCGTGGAATATTTCGATTACTACCTGCTCCATTCCCTGGATGAAGGTGCTGCGAAGCAGGCAGAAGAGTGGGGCGCTTTTGACTTTATGCTGGAAAAGAAAGCGAAGGGACTTGTTAAGCATGTGGGCTTCTCTTTCCATGACAAAGCAGAGGTACTGGACAAGATCCTCACAAGACATCCGGAAATGGAATATGTGCAGCTTCAGCTGAACTATGCAGACTGGGAGGATAGCGAGGTACAGTCCCGCAAATGCTATGAGGTCTGTGTGAAATATGGCAAGCCGGTTCTGGTTATGGAGCCCATCAAAGGCGGCATGCTGGCGAATGTTCCAGCAGAGGCAGAAGTACTGTTAAAGGGCGCCAGACCGGAAATGTCTGTGGCATCCTGGGCCATCCGTTTTGCTGCATCCCAGGAAAATGTATTTATGGTACTGAGCGGTATGAGCGATGAGCAGCAGGTGGAGGATAATCTTTCCTATATGAAGGATTTTGCCCCGCTTTCCGATGAGGAAAAAGACCTTGTTGCCAAATCTGCGGCAATCATCAAATCCAAAGAAAAGGTGCCGTGCACAGGCTGCCGCTATTGCACAGACGGATGTCCAATGAAAATTGCAATCCCGGATTATTTCAAGCTTCTGAACCGGATCAGCATGTTTGGAGAAGGCCAGCTGGCGTCAGCCAAATCCATCTACAAAGACCGTACCGAAAAAGAAGGCCACGGAAAAGCATCTGACTGTGTAGGATGCCGACAGTGTGAGGAACACTGCCCGCAGCACCTGCCAATCACAGAATATCTGGAAGAAGCCGCAAAGACATTTGAATAATTGGTGATTTTTGTGTATGATATAGGAAGATGCAGGGAAAGGTAGTTTGCCCTGAACATCTATATGAGCGGAGGCATAAAAATACAAGATAAAAGCAGTTGGATTGAATGCGGTAAAATCTGGCTGGTGCGAAACTTACAGATAAAGGAGAAGTGAGAATGAGAGGATTATACTCATCAAAGGCCAAGATCAGACACCAGATTTTTACTGAAATCGCCCGTCTTGCCTACGAGGGCGATATTGAGAAGGAAATGGACGAGCTTCCATACAAGATCCTGCCAGGAGAAGTTGCCACATACCGTGACAGTATTTTCCTGGAAAGAGCCATTGTAGGAGAGAGGCTGCGTGTGGCAATGGGACTGCCCCTGCGCAACATTTCCGAGCATGCCCCGATTTCCAAAGGGGTGGAGGCGAGCCTTATTGAGGAGAAATATTATGAGCCGCCGCTTATTAATATTATCAAATTTGCCTGCAATTCCTGCCCGGAGAAAAGAGTCCTGGTGACAGAAGGCTGTCAGGGCTGCCTGGAGCACCCATGTCAGGAGGTCTGTCCCAAGAATGCCATTCATATGGAGAATGGCAGGTCTGTAATCGATCAGGAAAAATGTATCAAATGCGGCAAATGTATGGAAGCCTGTCCATATAATGCCATTATCAAACAGGAAAGACCATGTGCCAAGGCCTGCGGAATGAATGCCATCCATTCCGATGAATATGGAAGGGCAGAGATTGATCATGACAAGTGCGTTTCCTGCGGAATGTGCCTGGTAAGCTGTCCGTTCAGTGCCATTGTGGACAAGGGACAGATTTATCAGACCATTATGGCGTTAAAGAGTGAGACTCCGGTCTATGCCATCGTAGCGCCGGCAGTGGCAGGACAGTTTGAGCCGGCACTGAAAAATACCCAGATTCGCGGTGCCTTTAAGGCTCTTGGATTCACGGATATCAAGGAGGTAGCAGTTGGAGCGGACCTTTGTACCATTGAGGAGGCCAAAGACTTCATGGAAGAGGTACCGGAGAAGATCCCGTTTATGGGAACCTCCTGCTGTCCGGCATGGTCTGTAATGGCGAAGAAAATGTTCCCCCAGTATGCAAACTGCATTTCCATGGCACTGACCCCTATGGTGCTTACTGCCAGACTTCTAAAGCAGGAGAACCCGGACTGCAAGATCGTGTTTGTGGGCCCCTGCGCAGCTAAGAAGCTGGAAGCAAGCCGTAAGAGCGTTCGAAGCTATGTGGATTTTGTGCTTACTTTTGAGGAAGTACAGGGAATGTTCGAAGCCAAAGATGTGGACTTCGGAAGTATTCCGGAAGGAGAGCCTCTTTCCCAGGCAAGCAGTGACGGCCGTGGATTCGCTGCCAGCGGCGGTGTTGCAGCAGCTGTGGTAAAGGCTATAAAGCGTATGGACCCGGACCGAGAAGTGAAGGTAGTCAGCGCTAACGGCCTGCAGGAGTGCAAAAAGATGATGATGTCCGCCAAAGCAGGAAAGTACAACGGCTATCTGCTGGAAGGAATGGCCTGTCCAGGCGGATGTATAGCTGGAGCCGGAACGGTGCAGACTGTAAAGAAAGCCGGAATGGCACTAGAGAAAATGAAGAAGGAAGCCGCATTTGAGGAATGTATGGATACCTCATTTGGCGGCGAGCTTGCGAAGCTGGAAGAACTGTAAGAGGCATGTCCGTTTTTGCCTTTGGGGTGTCGTGAAGCGTATAACTATGAAGGCTCTGAACGGATAATTTAAAATGAAAAAGGAGAAATCGAAATGCGTGCATACGAACGATTGCTGAATTATGTAAAGGTATATACCACAAGTGAGGATGAGCAGGAAATAGTGCCATCTACCAGCCGCCAGTTTGATCTTGGAAATCAGCTGGCAGAGGAGCTGAAAAGTATTGGAGTACAGGATGTGCGCATTGATGACAAATGCTATGTCTATGGAGTCATCCCGGCGACAGCAGGTCTTGAGGACAAGCCGGCAATCGGCTTCATTGCCCACATGGATACTGCACCTGATTTTTCCGGGGAGAATGTGAATCCCCAGATTATCCCGGACTATGATGGAACCGATGTAAAGCTTGGAGAAAGCGAATACACCCTTACCCTCAAGGATTTCCCACATCTGGCAGATCTGAAGGGAAGAACCCTGATCACCACTGACGGTACCACTCTTCTCGGCGCAGACGATAAGGCTGGAGTAGCAGAGATCATGACCATGGCAGAGCAGATTATAAAAGAAAACATCCCACATGGAAAAATCTGCATCGGCTTTACCCCGGACGAGGAAGTTGGCCGAGGCGCTGATTTCTTTGATGTAGAAGGCTTCGGAGCTGATTTTGCCTACACCGTAGACGGCGGCGCAGAAAATGAAATCGAGTACGAGAATTTCAACGCGGCAGGCGCCAAGGTAAAGATCAAAGGCTTCTCCGTGCATCCGGGCAGCAGCAAAAATACCATGATCAATGCCGCCCTGGTTGCCATGGAGTTCAACAGCATGCTCCCGGCAGGAGACACTCCGGCAAACACAGAAGAGTATGAAGGCTTTTTCCATCTCTGTGAAATGAGTGGTGACGTATCCGATGCAAGCCTGGATTACATCATCCGCGACCACGACAGCGCCATGTTCGCCTGCCGCCAGGAGATGATGCGTCACATTGCCAAGCTTCTCAACGAGAAATACGGCGAAGGAACCGTCACACTCACCATCAAAGAGCAGTACCGCAATATGAAAGAAAAGATTGAGCCCTGCATGCACCTGATCGACAACGCCAAAAAAGCCGTTCAGGAATCCGGCCTGAATCCCGTAACCGTAGCCATCCGCGGCGGCACCGACGGCGCCCGCCTCTCTTTCATGGGCCTCCCCTGCCCCAACCTGGGCACCGGAGCCCTCTGAAATCTGCTTATAGAAAATAATCATCACAGTAACCA
>OLWA01001796.1_pt1 | contig 20993 bp, 18 predicted proteins | sample 1673251 | NCBI WGS metagenome assembly OLWA01 (sample SAMEA3178937, study PRJEB25190) | human gut metagenome | biome: human gut; feature: human-associated habitat; material: faeces | place: Austria | collected 2013 | reverse complement strand
TCAACAGATATGGCTTGCGGAATGGCAACAGGAAAGGCCTGGTTCAAAGTTCCGTCAGCTATAAAGTTTGAACTCAAAGGAAAACTCAACAAGTATGTAACAGGCAAGGACGTTATCCTTCATATTATCGGAATGATTGGCGTTGACGGTGCTCTTTACCGTTCAATGGAATTCACAGGTGAAGGTCTGCACTCACTTTCAGTAAGCGACAGACTCTGTATGGCTAACATGGCTATTGAAGCCGGTGCGAAAAACGGTATTTTTGAAGTTGATGACAAGACAATTGAATACGTAAAGGAACACAGCAACAGAGAGCCTGTTGTTTACAAGGCTGATGATGATGCAGTTTATGACGAAACATATGTTATCGACCTGAGTGAAATCAAGCCGACTGTTTCTTTCCCTCACCTTCCTGAAAACACACATACCGTTGACGAAATAGACGATATCAAAATAGATCAGGTTGTTATCGGTTCATGTACAAACGGCAGACTTGAGGATCTTCAGATAGCAGCTGAAATCTTAAAGGGCAGAAAGGTTGCAAAGAATGTAAGAACAATAATCATTCCTGCAACACAGAAAATCTATCTTGAAGCTATGGAACAGGGACTTCTGAAAATATTTATCGAAGCCGGTGCAGTTGTTTCAACTCCGACCTGCGGTCCTTGTCTTGGCGGCTACATGGGTATTCTTGCCAAGGGTGAAAGAGCTGTTGCCACAACCAACAGAAACTTTGTCGGAAGAATGGGTCATGTTGAATCAGAAGTTTATCTCGCAAGCCCTGCTGTTGCGGCTGCATCTGCAATAACAGGAAAGATTTCCGCTCCTGAGGAGGTGCTGTAAGTCATGAAATTTGAAGGAACAGTTATAAAATACGGCGACAACGTTGATACAGACGTTATAATCCCTGCAAGATACTTAAACACAAGCGACAAGAAGGAACTTGCATCGCACTGCATGGAAGACCTCGACAATACATTTGCCGGACGTGTAAAGAAGGGCGACATCATGGTTGCCGGATTCAACTTCGGCTGCGGTTCTTCCCGTGAACACGCTCCTATCGCTATCAAGGAAAGTGGTATTTCCCTGGTAATAGCAAAAAGCTTTGCAAGAATTTTCTACAGAAATTCAATCAATATCGGTCTTGCAATTTTAGAATGTCCTGAAGCTGTTGACGCTATTGCAGAAGGTCACACAGTTGAGGCTGACCTTGACAAGGGAATTATCACAGACAAGACAACAGGTCAGGAATTCAGAACAGAACCGTTCCCTGAATTCATTCAGTCAATCATTACAAACGGCGGTCTTGTTGAATCAATCAAAAACGGAAGCTTTAAATAATCAAAAGCTTCAAATAAGGAGAATACGCAATATGGAATTTAATATAGCTTTGCTCAGAGGCGACGGAATCGGCCCTGAGATTGTTGACAGTGCAGTTGAAGTACTTAAAAAGACAGCTGAAAAGTTCGGTCACAAGTTCAATTTCACACCTTATCTTATAGGCGGTGCGGCTATTGACGCAACAGGCAAGCCTCTCCCTGAAGAAACTGTTGAAGGCTGTCTTGCAAGCGACAGCGTTCTGCTCGGTGCAGTCGGCGGCCCTAAGTGGGATACACTCCCTGGCGACCAGCGTCCTGAAAAGGCACTTCTCGGAATCCGCTCCGCTCTCGGTCTTTTCACAAATCTTCGCCCTGCCAAGCTTTACAAGGCTCTCAAGGATTCCTGTCCGCTTCGCCCTGACATCGTTGCAAATGGCTTTGACCTTATGATGGTAAGAGAACTCACAGGCGGCATCTACTTCGGCGAAAGAGGCAGACGTGAAGGAAAATACGGCGAGGAAGCCTATGATACAGAATGTTACAGCAAAATGGAAATTGAACGTATCGCAAAGGTTGCCTTTGAAACAGCAAGAAAGAGAAACAAGAACGTTATCAGCATAGACAAGGCAAACGTTCTTGAAAGCTCACGTCTCTGGAGAGCAACAGTTCATGAAATTGCTGAAAGCTATCCTGACGTAAAATGCACAGATATGCTCGTTGACAATGCGGCTATGCAGCTTGTTAAAAACCCTGCACAGTTTGACGTTGTTGTAACATCAAATATGTTCGGCGACATTCTCTCTGATGAATCCTCACAGATAACAGGTTCTATCGGTATGCTTCCTTCTGCATCACTCGGCTCAACAAAGCGTGGTATGTATGAACCTATACATGGCTCAGCTCCTGACATTGCAGGACAGAACAAGGCAAACCCGATTGCAACTATCCTTTCAGCATCTATGATGCTCAGATATTCATTTGATCTCGACAAGGAAGCTGATGCTATTGACGCTGCTGTTGACAAGTTCCTTGAACTCGGATACAGAACAGCTGACCTTGCAGGAAATACAGGAGTAACTCCGCTCTCAACAACAGAGGTTACTGCAAAAATTCTGGAGCTTCTCTGATAAAAGGGGCGTTTTAACGTGAATAATTATTTACAGGAACTCAACTACCGGCTCAGCTCTCTGGTAATTTTCAGAGATGTTATGAGCTGCCGCACAATCCAGAGCCTTGAAAGACTTTTTGAAAGCTTTGAGGATAATGACACTTTAAAGCAGATAAAAGCTTATTCAGACTTTGTTTCAAATCTTTACCGTCATCACAATGACCTCAGTTCTTATATTCTCACTCTTATTTTAGAGGACGAAAACATCTACATGATAAGAACTGCACACAGGCTTGAAATAAGCCGGAAAATGGAAGAATGCCTTTACAGTGAGCTTGAATCCCTCCAGATGATAGCAAACATGACCTCTTCCCTGGTAAAGAAGGAAATAGCCTATGACGGTTTTCTGCCGGACTGGGACAATACTCCTTACGATTTCAAAAAGGAATACAGGGAACGAATCGAGAATATCGACAAGTTCGGATACGGAATTTATGCTAAATACTATATGTTCATAGTAAAGGACAGCAAAATCGTTCCGGTAAAATATCCTGATGAAGTAAAGCTTTCTGAGCTTATCGGCTACAAGCGTCAGCGTCAGCTGATAATCGACAATACTCTTGCACTTATCCATGGCAAACCTGCATCAAACGTTCTTTTAAGCGGTGACGCAGGAACAGGCAAGTCCTCATCAGTCAAGGCAATTGCCAACGAATTCAGGGATCAGGGTCTGAGAATTATCGAAATCAGAAAAGACCAGCTTCGTGACATACCTGTTATAATAGACAGTTTAAGCAAGAATCCGCTTAAATTCATTCTGTTTATTGACGACCTTTCGTTTGCAAAGGACGATGACAACTTCGGTGCACTCAAAGCTATCCTTGAAGGTTCAGTGTCTGCAAGAGCAAATAACATTGTCATTTACGCAACAAGCAACAGACGTCACCTCGTCAAGGAATCATTCTCTGACAGAGAAGGCGACGATGTTCACCGCAACGATACTGTTCAGGAACTTATTTCGCTTTCAGAGCGTTTTGGTCTTAGTATCACATTCTCAAAACCGAACAAGGACGAATATCTCGACATAGTCAGAGGTCTTGCAAAACTCCGCGGACTTGATATGCCTGAAGAAGAACTTGAAAAAGAAGCAGAACGCTATGCTGTCGGACGAAGCGGACGTTCTGCAAGGGCGGCAAAGCAGTTTATTGATAAAATGCTTTCTTCCCGATAAATCTAAAAATACTTGTTTAAATGCTGTGACGGGAACGTATCCGGAAAATTCCTTCTTCAGAGAGCCCGGTATGATGAAAAAGGGTGCCGGAATTTCCGGAAAACTATCCTCCCTGAGCAGACGGCTGAAAGGCTTTGCTGATTAAGCTGCTCCGGTCTTCCCCCGTTATAAGGGAAACGTATTGTCAGATACGAAAATTATTGCTTTGAAGTGGTATAGCAGACCTTGTAAACAGTCTGTCTTTAAAGCAAAATTAAAATGAAATGGATGTATTTTTACTATGCTTACTCTCGATAAAGTTTATAATGCAAATTATGTGCTTAAAGATGTTATCAGAAAGACTTCTCTGATACATGCACCAAAACTTAACCTGGAAAGTGAAATTTATCTGAAAACTGAAAATCTTCAGATTACAGGTTCTTTTAAGGTAAGAGGAGCTTACTATAAAATTTCCCAGCTCAGCGATGAGGAAAAGGCAAAGGGCGTTATCGCCTGCTCCGCCGGAAACCATGCACAGGGTGTTGCACTTGCCGCAACAAAGAACGGAATCAAATCCCTTATCTGCCTGCCTGACGGCGCACCTATCTCCAAGGTGGAAGCAACAAAGGGATATGGTGCAGAGGTTTGTCTGGTTGAGGGCGTTTATGACGACGCATATAACAAGGCTATTCAGTTAAGAGATGAAAAGGGTTACACATTTATCCACCCATTTGATGATGAAAACGTTATTGCAGGTCAGGGTACCATAGGTCTGGAGCTTCTGGATCAGCTTCCGGACGTTGACGCTGTTATCGTTCCTGTCGGCGGCGGCGGACTTATTTCAGGTGTTGCATTCACAATCAAGCAGCTGAAACCTGAAATCAAGGTTTACGGCGTTCAGGCAAGCGGTGCACCAAGTATGGTTCAGTCACTCGACCATGGAAAAATAGAATGCCTTGACAAGGTTGACACTATCGCAGACGGAATCAAGGTAAAGGAACCGGGCGTTAATACTTTTGAATTTTGCCAGAAATATGTTGATGAGATCGTAACAGTAACCGATGATGAAATCTCATCTGCTATACTTGCACTTATTGAACAGCACAAGCTGATTTCAGAAGGTGCGGGAGCTGTTTCAGTCGCAGCGGCAATGTTCAACAAGGTTCCTGTAAAGGGCAAGAAGGTTGTCTGCCTTGTATCCGGAGGAAACATTGATGTAACTATCCTTTCAAGAGTTATAAAAAGAGGTCTGCTCAAATCCGGACGTTCTGATTCAATCAACCTTGAACTTATTGACAAGCCGGGACAGCTTCGTGACGTTTCAAAGATAATCGCTGACCTCGGCGGAAACGTTATTGCTATCCACCACGAAAGAGCAAGTGAAAATTCAGATATCAACGGCTGTTATCTGAGAATACTTCTCGAAACAAGAAACTTTGACCATAAAATGGCAATTCGTGAAGCTCTTACAAATGCCGGTTTTAAAATAGTTGAGTAACATTATTCCGCAAAGAGCGAAATAATGCTGCAAATAAAATTCACAAACAAAAACGGAGGTTTTTATCATGGCAGAAATTATTTATACTGACAAAGCACCGGAAGCTTTAGGCCCTTATTCACAGGCTATCGTTTCAGGAAATATGGTTTTCACATCAGGTCAGATAGGCATCAACCCTGCAACAGGAGCTGTTGAAGCAACTGACATTGAAGGTCAGACAGAACAGGTTATGAAAAATCTGGACGCTGTTCTCACAAAGGCAGGCACATCTTTTGCAAAGGCTGTCAAGACAACCTGCTTTTTAAAGAATATGTCTGATTTCGCCGCATTCAACGGTGTTTACGGAAAGTATTTCACATCAAAACCTGCAAGAAGCTGTGTTGCAGTAAAGGAACTTCCGAAGGACGTTCTCGTTGAAGTTGAAGTTATTGCTGAAAAGTAATCCGATACATAAAAACCCCGACAGATTTCCTGTCGGGGTTTTTTAATAAATCATATAGTCGCGTTCAAAAAGCTCCTCATACATCTGGTCTTTGAGAAATTGCTCAGGAACCCGCTCGATAAGCTTACGTCTTATAAACTCCTTGCTTTTCTGCTGATATGCGGGCATGAAGTTCAGTGCAAGAATATGATGCAGTTCCCTTTTCCACAAAAGCTCAAGCTGCTTGCGGAGTTTCACTTTCGGGTTTTCACCATGCGGTCTTACAAGTTCTACTTCCACGCCGTTTTCCGTTTCAAATACGCAGAAAATCCCCCAGTAATCAGGAATATGTTTTTCAACACCCTTGCGGTGCTTTTTTCCGACCACAACGTAATTATAATCGAAAAATATGTCATAATTCCTGACCTGTGACGACAGACGTGTATATGTATCGTTATCGCTCTTTATTTCAAATCCGATAAGCCCATGCTCAGTAACAGCATAAATATCCGCCCTTGAAGTGTTTATGGGTATCTCCTCAAACGTTCTGTGCTTGCCGTAATTGTAATCAAGGTATACAAACAAAGCCTCTCGTATGCCCGGATCAAGCATTACAGATTTCTTCCCATTTCATAAGCCTTTTTCATAGCGGATTCCTTGTCGCTGTCGCCGCCGATTATAAGCTTTCCTGTTGGTTCCATTCCCTTGCTTGTGAATGTGCTTAAATACCAGTCATATTTTTCAGGATATTTTTCATAGCTTTCCGGTGCGCCCTGTGCAAAAATTCCGGCAACCTTTATACCCGGCTGAAGTCTTGATGACTTGTCCGGATTGTTCATGCAGTAATGTCTGTTCATGAATGTTATCATAGGCCCTGCAATATTTGCATAGTAGTTCGGCGAAGTGACCAGAAGTGCTGAACAGACGTGAAGTGCCTTGTAATACTTTTGCATATCGTCTTCAATTACGCAGTCTGTACCATTTTTACGACAGCTTCCGCAGCCGGTACAACCCTTTATTTCCATGTCGTTTGCATAAAATATTTCCGCTTCATAGCCTGCATCTTCCGCACCCTTTATAAACTGCTTTGCCGCCGCTGAAGAAACAGAATTTTCTCTTGAACTTCCCAGAACTGCAACCAACTTTTTCATATCAAACTACCTCCGTAATAAGTGTTTATACAAAAAAGAAACACCTCATCAAAGTGAAAAGGTGTTCTTTTGCTTTTTAATTATTCAGCAGATGGTGCTGAAACTGGACATGTAGCTGCACAAGCTCCGCATTCAACACATTTTTCAGGATCGATTACATAATGTTCATCACCCTGTGAGATTGCTCCAACAGGACATTCGCCCTCGCAAGCGCCGCAGCTGATACATTCGTCAGAAATTTTGTATGCCATCAAAAACACCTCCGGAAATTTATTAAAGCAAGTTTGATCGTACACTTTGCCTTACTTATATTCTAACATATTTCAAAAAAAAATCAAGTGTTTTTTTGCGGAAACTTTTATCACAGTTTTATCGCAGAGTTTTTTCAGGAGAATATTCCATAAAAAGCCTATTGACTAAATTTTATAATTATGCTAAAATATTCTTGATGTATTTAAAGAAACATTACAAAACCAACATTCAGTTCTAAGGAGAATATAAATGAAAAGATTGTTTATAGGGGCAGTTTCAGCGGCACTTATCCTTACCGCTTTTGCAGGCTGTTCCAAGGTTGACAAGGATAAATATGTGGGTGAAAGCAGTTCTGAATCATCAGTTGCTGACAATGCAGACGGACAGGATAATCAGCAGAATGCAGCTGACAATGACTGGTCTGCTCTCGAAATAGGCATTGACGCAAAGGTTCTTACACCAAAGTTCAACTACTCTGAACTTACAGACATGGGCTGGAGTTTCGACCCTGCCATTTATGGTCTTTCAGATTGTACGCTGACAAAAGACCAATATCTTTCATGCGACGTATATCTGGACAAGGAAGGCTGTGACAGCGGCGTTCTTGCTATCGGATTCACCAATATCAACAATGAGTCGGCTCCGCTGAGCGACTGTCAGATATGGTCAGTAAAGGTTGACATCAGAGACAAGACAAACTATCCGACAATTGCTATTCCGGGAGGTATTTCATGGAACGCTTCGCAGGACGACATAAAGTCCATGCTTGGTGACCCGACCGAAGTCAAGCAGGATGAAGCTGGCTGTACGGAACTTGTTTATACAAAGGACACCAGCAATATTCACTTCTGTGTTTATGATGAAGGCGGTATGCAGAAATTCTTCGTGGAAAAATTCTGATATTTAAAGTTAAAGGGGCATCGGTTAAGATGCCCCTTTTTTTACGATTCGTATTCTCTTACCCTTAAATGAATGCCCAGTTCATCAGCCGCCTTTTGTGCGGCTTTTATTTCATCCTCACCGATAACGTCAACAACAGTCAGCATGACTTCCGGAACATATTTTTTGCAGTCTGACGCAAACTTTTTCATTGCATCAAATGACTTCTCCCCGAATGACGGGCGTGTAACTTTAAGGTATTCTTCCTTTGTTCCGGCATTCAGACTTATCGAAACAATATCAACCGCATTTTCAAGCTTGTGTGCTGTCGGTTCATTGTGTATCAGGTCGGAAAGACCGTTTGTGTTCAGTCTTATTTTCGGCCCGCCGTTTTTCTTAATGTATTTTGCAGTTTCAACAAGAACGTCCAGACGTTCTGTCGGTTCACCATATCCACAGAATACAACCTCATTATATTTTTTGTAATCATGCTTTTCAAGCGCATCTGTTATCTCATCAAGGGACGGCTCACGTTCAAGCCACAGACTGTCTGAGCCATAAGCTCCGTCACCATTTTTTCTTATGCAGAAGGTACAGCTGCACGGACATTTATTTGTAATGTTTACATAAAGATTCTTACCGACTTCATAAACGATAGTCATAGCCATAATAAATCTCTCCCTTTACTGTATTGTGTTCAGGGGCGGCAAATCTGCCGCCCCCGTCTTTTATTTTTTCTTATTTTTCTTTTTATTATTTTTCGGTGCAGTCTGATTATTTACCGCCTGAGAATTATTGTTCTCCAGAATATCCTGTGCCTTTTCCTGAATATCTTTTTCCTGTTCAGGTTCTTTATTTTCAGCTGCCGGAGTTTCCTTTTCTTCTGTTTTTGTTTCAGCAGTATTTTTCACTGTCTTATTCTGTACAGATTGTCCTGTTGTTTTTGCACGATATCTTGCGATAAGCACTTTATTATTCTTCTTGTCATATCTGCAAATGAATACGATACAGATAATTCCAAGAACCATTGCGCCAAGACCCGGAACAAATCCCGGTGGTGTGTATGTCATTTCAACGGTATGTTCGCCCGGTGCAAGCTTTACACCAAGGAGTGCCTTTACAATACAGATAGGCTCAACCTTCTTGCCGTCAACCTTGACTGTCCAGCCCGGTTCATAAGGTATGCTTGTCATCATAACCTGTCCCTTTTCGGCTGTGATTGTGCCTTCAAGGTGGCGTCCGCCTGCTTCTGTAAGGTTCCACTGATTCTGTTTTACCTTGTCGATATCCTGCTGGAACAGATCCTGATCAAATGTATAGAAGAAGAAATTCTTTACAATTGTATATTCATTTGCAACTGTCATTCTCAGTTCAAATTCCTGTCCCGGCTCAAACTTTCCGAGGTTTACAATATGGTAATCGTGATTTTCAAAATATGCGCCAACAAATTTATGGTTTATGTAATTTCCGTCTGCGTCCTTTTCAGTACTCAGCCAGAGGTTTACGGACTTCTGATACTCCGTCTTGAAGAACATATATATTGTCTGGTCAGATGGTGCTTTGATATGCATATTGACTGTCGGGTCACCCTCTGCGGCAGCTGTATACATAGTCTGGTCTTCACCATAAGGAGAAGTTGTCACATTGTTAAGTTCAAATGTATTCGGGTCAACATCAATAGGCTTGAAATATTCATGGAAACTGTCAAATGTTCCCTGATTCAGGTCTATTACAGTATTTCCTGAAATAGTACTCATGAAAATGTTCTGGCTGTTGAAAGTATTGTCGTTTCCGAGGCTGTCGATATATGTTACATTTTCATCTGCCATATATCCGATAGAAAGTGCATTCGGATTCTGATAAACGTCAATAACTGTATCCTTTCCGTCCTCATTTACATAATTGTAAGCAAAGACAGGATTATATGTTTCATTTACAAGACGTTTGGCATCAGACGAACCGACAAGATTTTTGTCCATTGCATACTTAATTCCGAGAAGGGAGTCTGTTATAGGAGTATTTCCGTCATATCTTGAGAAATATGTACTTGTTGAATATCCCAGAGCTTCAAGGAATGTGAGCACCTTTGCATTCATGACAGAACTTGAATGGCTGAGTCCTCTCAGACCAAAAGCCGAGTTATCATTGACTGTTCTGTGGAATGTCTTTTCTGCACGGTAGAATGAAGGGTCATAGTTATAAAGCTGTTGTGTAACCTCTCTGCCGTTATTGATATAATTATACCATGTTGTTCTTGCAGAATAGATAAGGTCTTTGTCCTCATCTTTATATGTGTTGTAGCAGTTGTAGACAAGTTCACCCGATGACAGAGCAAGAATTGCAATCGGAGCGGCAACTGCAAAGAATTTTTCCTTGTGTCTTGCAATTATTACTATAACTCCGTAAACCACAACATAACCTGCCGCAAGGAGAAGGTCTGTCTTGGAAAGGTGGTCTATCTTCCGGCATGCAACCAGGGCGACAAATCCGAGAACGCCCACAACCGAGCCGACAACTCCTGACAGCTTTACACCGCTGAACTTCTTGAACGCTGTCGCACCCATTATAACAAGCACAAATGAGAATGTGAATGAGTAACGGAAAGGAAGCCAGTTAGGCATCTGGAAACCATGCCATACCATATCTATCGGTCTTATAAACATACTTGTAAACAGAACCGCCAGAACGGCTGTGTAGCCAATCTTTTTTCTGAGTGCTACTTCCTTGTTCATATAGAACAGCGGAAGCATTATAAGTGTAAGCACACCGCAGTAGATTTCCGGAAGTCCCTCAACATTAACAGTATCATACTGTCCCGGAAGGAGCTGCGGGAAGAAGTCAAGCGGATTGAACTGCGTTGCGAATGAGAAGTCCGGCTGTGAGAAGTCAAACTTACCAAGCTGCAAAGCATTATAAACGGAAAGAAGCATGAACGCCGCACACATAAGCGAAACAACTGTGCTGAGTGCAAACCTTCCGAATATTTTAAGCTTGTCATAAGCGGCTGTTTTTTTATTTACATCGTCCTTTCCTGTAAACAGATAGAAAACGAAGTAAATAAATGTGAATATACCAACGATATAGCCGATATAGAAGTTTGAAATGAACATAATGGCAAGAGGGATTATGTAATTGAGCTTTCTGCCGTCATCTATAAGGTATTCAACACCTAAAATTATAAGCGGAAGCAGTATTACACCATCGAGCCACATAGGGTCCATTGCCTGAATAACACCATAGGCACAGAGTGCATAAAGGGTTGAGAAAACTATGCTCTGAAGCGGTTTCATACCCTTTGATTTCTGAAGATAATAACTGAATGTAACGGACGCTGTTCCGACCTTCGCAAGAATCATTATAAGAAGACTCTCCAGAAGCATCGTTCTCGGAAGAAGCATTACAATGAGTGTAAACGGACTCGCAAGATAGTATGCTATAATTCCGATATAACCGCCCGAAAGGTTTCGTGACCAGTTGTAGAGCATACTTCCGTCGCCCCAGAATGCGTCACGCAAAGCCTCGAAATAATAAACGTACTGACCGTTCAGGTCAAGAACAAGAACTGATTCCTGTCCGAAAGGAAATACTTTGAACAAGGCATATCCTGTAAACATTATAACAACAGGTATGAAAAATGCCAGAAAGTATAATTTGTTTCTGATAAACCACTGCCCCAGAAACGGGAAAAAATTCTTGGGCGAAAACTTTTTTCCGCTTGTCTGCGGGTTTACCTTAGCTGTAGATAAGCCGGACATTTTGTTCCTCCTTTTTTGTTTTCGGTTTCAAAACCGTTTTCATAGATACTTAATATTATACAATAATTTTTTAAAATTTACAATAGAAAATATAAAAATTCTTCAAATTCCGAATGAAACTGTCTGTCGTTTTTTCCTGCTTGCTGTCTGTGGTGTGGTATATCATAAATAAAGATTGTGGCTGCGATAGGCAGTTCTCCATCAGATAGTTCTTTTTATTTTCACAGCCTTGTATCAGATTGACAAAAAATGCAAAAAATGATATTATAGTTATAATAATCAGGAACAAAAAATACGGGAAAAGAGCGAAAAAATGAAAAAGCCATTAAGATTTTATATTTCAGTAATCGGTGCTAAGATTCTGATAAAACTCATGCGTCTTATGCACAAAAATGCAACAAACCTTCCGGGAGAACTTATGCTCATATTCTATCCGGACCTTCTGAAGCATTTTGATATGCCCGAAAATGTGATTGCCGTTACAGGAACAAACGGTAAAACAACAGTTTCCAACATGATAGGAAACATTCTCACAAAAAACGGCTATGACATTATAAACAACAGCTTCGGCGGAAACGTTGATACAGGTATTGCTTCACTTCTGCTTGATAACTGCACATTAAGCGGAGGTTTCAGAAAAAATACAGCCGTTCTCGAAGTAGATGAACGAAGTGCGGCAAGAGTTCTTCCGAACATAAAGCCAGACTGGCTCGTCTGCACAAATCTTCAGCGTGATTCCATGAAAAGAAATGCACACACTGAATTTATTTTCAATGTATTAAACAACAACATTCCGGAAAAGACAAAGCTTATCTTAAACGGCGATGACCTTATAAGCGGACGCCTTGCAATAAACAACAAAAGAACTTATTTCGGCATTGAACAGCTCAAAGACGAACATCCTACCCTTGACAACATAATCTGTGATATTGTAAACTGTCCTGTCTGCGGAAACAAGCTTGAATTTTCCTTCCGCCACTACAACCATATCGGACGTGCAAAATGCAGCTGCGGTTTCTGTTCACCTGAGATTGATTTCGATGTTGTGGCATCTGAAAACGGTCAGGCTGTGATAATGCATAACGGTCAGGAGGAAAGATACAACCTCCCGAATAACAGAATCACCGACCTTTACAATACAGCCGCTGCTGTAACATTTTCAAGGACATTCGGACTTTCCTATAAACAGGTTTCAAGTGCCATGTCAGAAACAAAGGTTGTAAAATCGAGATATGACAGTTTTGAAGTCAACGGAAAGGAAGTTATCATTTCTCTTGCAAAGGGTCAGAATCCTGTTGCTGTTTCCGGCGTATGCGATTTTGTAAGGCATGAAAGCGGAAACAAGGCTGTTATTATGATACTTGAAGATTTTTATGACGCAAAGCGTACTTCTGAAAATATTGCATGGATATATGAAACAGACTTTGAATTCCTGAAAGGTGACGATGTAAAGCAGATAATTGTCGGCGGAAAACGTGCTGATGATTATATGGTAAGACTTCTTATCGCAGGAGTTGACAGAAACAAAATATTCTGCTGCCGCAATGAAACAGATACAGTAAGTTTTCTTAAACCTGAGCTTTTCGACAAGCTTATTATAATGTATGACCTGTTTAATGTGGTATCACTCAACAACATAAAGAATCAGCTTAAAGAAAGAACGGAGGACGCAGAGAAATGAGCATTATAATTGAAGAACTCTTTCCGGAAGTCTGCAATCTTTTCGGAGATATGGGAAATATGCGTTATCTGAAACTTTGTCTTCCTGATGCGGAATTTATTGAAACTGCACTCAATGACAAACCATATTTTGCAGAACATGATGTAAACATGATATATCTCGGCCCTATGACGGAAAATACTCAGGAACAGGTAATCCGCCGCCTTGAACCATACAAGGACAGAATAAAGGAACTTATCCGAAAAAATGTTGTTTTTCTTGCCACAGGAAATGCTCAGGAAATTTTCGGAATGAGCATAACCGATTCCGGAAAGGAAATAAAATGTCTTGAAATATTCGACTTCAAGGCAAAAAGAGATATGATGCACCGTTTCAGCGGACTTGTCCTCGGAAATTATGGCGACATCGAAATGGTGGGATTCCGGGCACAGTTTACAAGGGGTTATCTCGGAAATAGTCTGAAACCTTTCGTTAATGTTGTAAAAGGTGACGGAATGAATTCCGAAAGCAAGGCTGAAGGTTTTGTTGTAAACAATTTCTACGGAACTTATATTTTAGGCCCTCTGCTTGTTCTCAACCCGTATTTTACCAAAAAGCTTATTAAACAGATTTGTGGCGAGGAACGTACTCTTGCGTTTGAGGCAGAATCCATAAAGGCATATAACACAAGACTCGAAGATTTCAAGGACAGTCATGTTGGTATTCACTGATGAAAAAGCTTATCCCTCTTATTCTTTACCCATACGCATACATCATATTAATGATATTATATATCCCGATGGCCTATGCCGCAGGTTTACAGAATCCGGATAAAAACGGACTCTTCTTTGCAATAATAATGCTGGTTGCAGCTATATACAATATTTACGTAATTGTAATATCAATATATAATGCAGTAATCACTTCAAAATTACAGTTCAGCGTGACTGATGCAGCAAAAAGGAATCTGATAATAAAAGGCTGTCAGATTCCCGCTTATATTTTTCATTTTATTCTTGCCTTTTTAGGTTTGCTTATGAGTGTATGGGGAATCGGACTCATCATGTGGGCATTCATAATAGATGTCATCACGATATGTTTAAGCGGAATTAGTTCAATCGGCTGTGCTGTAAGGCTATGCAAAGAAAAGCGGATTTCAAAATTTGCCGCAGTTTTCCTTATAATCGGAAATTTCATATTCTGTATTGACATTGTTGTCGCAATTGTTTACATGGTAAAATCGAGAAAAAATATATCAGCAAATTAAAAAGACCCGACATTGAATCGGGTCTTTTTTCATATTCATTTACTTTTATTTAGCAGCAAGAACTCTTGCAATGGCTGCTGCGTCACGAACATTGACTGTACCGTCTCCGTTGTAGTCAGCTGCTTCAGGCAGATCAGCCAGAGTTCCCTTTGCTGCTGATCTGGCAATCAGTGCCGCATCACGAATTGTTAACTTGCCGTCACCATTAGCATCACCTTTTCCGTCAAATGGTGGCTCAGGCTCAGGATCTGGCTCAGGTGTATACACAAGATATGTTTTCATTGTATCATAGTGTATTACTGCACAGCTACAACGATATAAAGATGCAGACTCAACATTTTCATCAGCTTTTACAACATCAAGTGAAATATAATGAGGAGTTTCTGAAAGGGCAGATGTGGATCTGTACTGAGTAGCTGTTACCTTGTTAAATGTAATTCCCTCAAGGCCTGCATATGAAGAAGGATCAAATGCATCATTTTCTTCCTTCAGATTTATAACCAGCTGGGCTTTCAAATTATCCGATGTACTGAAACAGCCATGAGTATAATCATACTGCTTGCAGGCATTTGAGATTTTGCCGTTGCCGTTTTCATCATAAAGTGACTTTGCCGCTTCATAAAGCTTGTTAAGTGTTTCCTCGTCCTTAACCTCAACCTCGTAAACATTTTCATCTGTTTCCGATTTAGTCAGAGTATACGAATCATCAAGTCCGAGATATTCAGGAGTAATAGGTTCATTGACTGGAATAACAGTATAACTGATTTTGAAATTATTTTTTCTTGATACAAATGAATCACCTGTATGTGTGTCAGAGTAAATTATATTTGCTCCGTCATCATAGATAATTGCATTACCATTTCCAGCAAATGCCGTCATGCTTAATGTTCCCAGTATAGCGGCTGAAGAAACAACTGCTAAAGATGAAATAAGCTTTTTCATAAATATCCGCTCCTTTAAATGTCAATTTTTGTTAATTATGCTGCAACTAACCTTATGCTTATATTATAATGCATAGGTACTGATTTGTCAAGCATTTTTGAATAAATTTTAGTTTTATCTTGCATAATATTCAGACCGCAGAATTTGCTATGTTGTACCTATATATATATATATATATTACAGTGCTTTATAAAACAAACACCCCCATACCTTGCGACGGTACGGGGGTGATTCTGACAGGAAATCCAGATTATGTGCAATCTGTTATTTCATATCTTTTTATATGGAAACCAACAAGTATTTCCGATTACTTGTTAGCAATTGCAGCCTGAGCAGCAGCAAGTCTTGCAATAGGTACACGGAATGGTGAGCATGAAACATAGTCAAGACCAATCTTGTGGCAGAATTCTACTGAAGATGGGTCACCGCCGTGTTCGCCGCAGATACCGCAGTGGAGTGTTGGGTTAACTGGCTTACCAAGCTTGAGAGCCATGTCCATAAGTTTACCAACGCCGTCCTGATCAAGCTTAGCGAATGGATCGTTCTCATAAATCTTAGCGTCATAGTAAGCGCCGAGGAACTTACCAGCGTCATCTCTTGAGAAACCGAATGTCATCTGTGTAAGGTCGTTTGTACCGAAGCAGAAGAAGTCAGCTTCCTTAGCAATCTCATCAGCTGTAAGAGCAGCTCTTGGGATTTCGATCATTGTACCAACTTCATACTTGAGGTCTGAACCAGCTTCAGCGATAACAGCGTCAGCAGTTTCAACAACAACCTTCTTAACGAACTTGAGTTCCTTAACATCACCAACGAGAGGGATCATGATTTCAGGTTCAACTGTCCAGTCCGGGTGATTCTTCTTAACGTTAATAGCAGCCTTGATAACAGCCTTTGTCTGCATCTTGGCAATTTCAGGATATGTTACAGCAAGACGGCAGCCTCTGTGACCCATCATAGGGTTGAATTCGTGAAGTGAAGCGATGATAGCCTTGATGTCGTCAACTGACTTGCCCTGTGCATCAGCAAGAGCCTTGATGTCAGCTTCTTCTGTTGGAACAAATTCGTGGAGCGGTGGGTCCAGGAATCTGATTGTAACAGGACAACCTTCAAGAGCTTCATAAAGAGCCTCAAAGTCAGACTGCTGCATTGGTTCAATCTTAGCAAGAGCAGCTTCTCTTTCTTCAACTGTGTCTGAGCAGATCATTTCTCTGAATGCAGCGATTCTGTCAGCTTCAAAGAACATATGCTCTGTACGGCAAAGACCGATACCTTCAGCACCGAGTTCCTTAGCCTTCTTTGCATCAGCAGGTGTATCAGCATTTGTTCTTACCTTAAGAACTCTGTACTTGTCTGCCCATGCCATGATTCTTCCGAATTCACCAGCGATTGTAGCGTCAACAGTTGGAATAATACCATCATAGATGTTACCTGTTGAACCATCGATTGAGATGTAATCGCCTTCGTTGTATGTCTTGCCTGCAAGAGTAAACTTCTTGTTAGCTTCGTCCATGTTGATGTCGCCGCAGCCTGATACGCAGCAAGTACCCATACCACGAGCAACAACGGCTGCGTGAGATGTCATACCGCCTCTTACTGTCAGGATACCCTGAGCTGACTTCATACCTGTGATATCTTCAGGTGATGTTTCAAGACGAACGAGAACAACCTTTTCGCCTCTTGCGTTCCATTCAACAGCGTCATCAGCTGTGAATACAACCTTACCACAAGCAGCACCAGGTGAAGCACCGAGTCCCTTACCAGCAGGTGTAGCAGCCTTGAGAGCCTTTGCATCGAACTGTGGGTGGAGAAGTGTATCGAGGTTTCTTGGGTCGATCATAGCAACTGCTTCTTCTTCTGTTCTCATGCCTTCGTCAACGAGGTCACAAGCAATCTTCAGAGCAGCCTGAGCTGTTCTCTTACCGTTTCTTGTCTGGAGCATGAAGAGCTTACCGTGTTCAACAGTAAATTCCATGTCCTGCATATCTCTGTAATGATCTTCAAGAGTTTTGCAAACCTTCTGGAAATCTGCGAAAGCTTCCGGGAACTTTTCAGCCATCTGAGCGATAGGCATTGGTGTACGAACGCCGGCAACAACGTCTTCGCCCTGTGCATTTGTCAGGAATTCGCCCATGAGCTTCTTTTCACCAGTAGCAGGGTCACGGGTAAATGCAACACCAGTACCGCAATCGTCACCCATGTTACCGAATGCCATTGACTGAACGTTAACAGCAGTACCCCATGAATAAGGGATATCGTTGTCTCTTCTGTATACGTTTGCTCTTGGGTTATCCCATGAACGGAATACAGCCTTAACAGCACCCATGAGCTGTTCCTTAGGATCTGTCGGGAAGTCCTGACCGATCTTTTCCTTGTATTCAGCCTTGAACTGTGAAGCAAGTTCCTTAAGGTCATCAGCTGTAAGTTCAACGTCCTGAGTAACGCCTCTTTCAGCCTTCATCTTGTCGATAAGTTCTTCAAAATATTTCTTACCAACTTCCATAACTACGTCAGAATACATCTGAATGAATCTTCTGTAGCAGTCCCATGCCCATCTTGGGTTGTTGGATTTTTCAGCGATTACGTTTACAACGTCTTCGTTAAGACCGAGGTTCAGGATTGTATCCATCATACCAGGCATTGATGCTCTTGCACCTGAACGAACTGATACGAGAAGCGGATTCTCGTGGTCGCCGAACTTCTTGCCTGTGATTTCTTCCATCTTACCGATGTATTCGTTGATTTCAGTCATGATTTCAGGATTGATCTGACGGCCGTCCTCATAGTACTGTGTACAAGCTTCTGTAGAAATTGTGAATCCCTGTGGTACAGGAAGTCCCATACCTGTCATTTCAGCAAGGTTAGCACCCTTACCGCCAAGGAGTTCTCTCATGTTAGCATTACCTTCAGAGAAAAGGTAGCAATATTTCTTTGCCATTGGTTATATACCTCCAAATATTTTTTACTTCTCAGACAGAAAGAAGCGGAATATTCCGACTCTCAGTCTGGTTATATTCATTATAACATATATGCCGGGAAATTTCCATATATTTTTGAAAAAAATCTTGAGGTTTAATTTGTAGCAATATTCACAAATTTTTTTGAAATTTTAATTTTTTTTGAAAATCACTTGAAAAATGCGGAAATAGTTGTCATAATATATTAGTATGAAAGTTTCAGCTGATGCAAGCTTAAAATTTTGTTTAAAAAGTTTTTGCATATTCCTGCAATATTTTTCCGGAATATGCGGAAGGGATAAATATATAATGAATAATGCTGTAATACTGGCCGGCGGTCAGGGAAAAAGAATGAAATCAGACATACCTAAGCCGATGTTCAAGGTTCTCGGCGAACCTATGCTTGAATGGGTAATCAAAGCCTGTGAGGAAGCAGGTCTTGAAAAACTCTGCATAGTAAAGGGATTTATGTCAGAAATAATTGACGAATACCTCGGCGGACGCTATGAAACCGTTCTCCAGAGTGAAAGACTCGGAACAGGTCATGCCGTTATGCAGGCAGTTCCGTTTATGAAGGAAAACTCAGGAAACACTCTCGTTCTCTGCGGAGATGCACCTTTCATTGATGCTGATACAATCAGAAAATCACTTGAACTTCATATGTCCGAAGGCAATTCCATTACAGTTATAACTGCTAAGATAGATGACCCGAAGGGCTACGGAAGAATCGTAAGGGGCGACAACGGAATAACTTCAATCGTTGAGGAAAAGGACGCTTCCGTTTCACAGCGTGAAATCAATGAAGTAAATTCAGGCGCTTACTGGTTTAAAACAGATGATCTTATCGAATATCTCGGCGAACTCACACAGAACAATTCACAGGGTGAATACTATCTGACAGACAGTGTGTTTATTGCACTTAACAGTGGCAGACGTGTTGACGCTTTTGTTTCTGAAAATCCTAACGTTGTAAAGGGTGCAAATGACAGACACGGACTTCTTGAGCTTAACACAATCGCAAGAATGGCTGTTATAGACAAACACCTTGACAACGGTGTTGAATTCAACTGCATAGACGGTGTTGTTATCGGCAGGGACGTTACCATTGAACCGGGAACTGAAATCATGGCCGGAACACATCTGAGAGGAAATACAAAAATAGGCAGGGACTGTCGCATCGGACCTAACTGTATTATAGACGACTGCGACATAAAAGACGGCGTAAGCTTAAATTACGTTCAGGCGTTCAAGTCAACCATTGACGCAGGTGTAAAGATAGGCCCATGGGTACATATCCGTCCGGGCAGCCATATCAAGAGCGGCGTTAAAATCGGTGACTTCGTTGAAATCAAGAACTCCGTTATCGGTGAAGGTACAGCTGTTGCTCACCTCACTTACGTTGGCGACAGCGATGTCGGCAAGAAGGTTAACTTCGGCTGCGGTACTGTAACTGTAAACTATGACGGAATTGTAAAGAGCAGATGCGTTATCGGCGACAACTGCTTTATCGGCTGTAACACAAACCTTGTTGCCCCTGTAAAGCTCGGAAAAGCTGTTTACACAGCCGCCGGAACAACAATTACAAGAGATATCCCTGACTACGCTCTTGCCATTGACAGAGGGACAGTCAAGGTCAAGGAAGGATACAGCCTTGTAAAACTTAAAAACAGACTGGAAAAGTGATATAATGAGTATTTTCGATAAATTCAAAGCAATTTCCAGACAGGAAGAGGCTTTGCCTGCCGGTCCTGTCGAATATCTCATAGTCGGGCTTGGAAATCCCGGTGAACAGTATGCCTTTACAAGACACAATACCGGATTCATGGTTGTTGACGCTATGGCGGAGCGTCTTGGAAAGGACATAAAAAAGCTGAAATTCAAGTCGCTTTGCAGTGATGTTTCCATATCGGGAAAGCACTGTCTGCTTATGAAACCGACCACTTTCATGAACAACAGCGGTCAGGCTGTAACGGAAGCCATGAACTTCTACAAGCTTGACATTGAACACGTTATTGTTATCTATGATGATATTTCACTTGAACCGGGCTGTCTGAGAATACGAAGAAAAGGCAGTGACGGCGGTCACAACGGTATCAAGAGCATTATCTATCTGACGGGCGGAAACACATTTCCGAGAATCAAAATGGGAGTCGGAAAAAAACCGCACCCGAAATTCGACCTTGCAGACTGGGTTCTGAGCCGTTTCAACAATGACGACATGGAAAAGATACACGAAGCCTGCAAAAATGCCTGTGACTGTATTGAACTTATGGTTGCGGAAAAAACTGATGAAGCAATGAATAAATATAATTCCTGACGTGCAAAGCTGATAATTGCCCGATGGAAAATTCAGGGACGTCCTCTCCTTGCGGACGTCCCATAAGCTGTTTATAGAAGTTAATTGTATCATCTTAATCAGTTTACTAACCTGTCGGGTCTTATAAAAGCGTACTTGTAATATGAACAGCGAACTAAAAGTCTTTGTCAGGCTTTTTTCAAGCTGTATCTTAAACATTTAACTGCCTGTCGGGTCTTATAAAAGCGTACTTGTAATATGAACAGCGAACTAAAAGTCTT
>OLWA01001789.1_pt1 | contig 21074 bp, 15 predicted proteins | sample 1673251 | NCBI WGS metagenome assembly OLWA01 (sample SAMEA3178937, study PRJEB25190) | human gut metagenome | biome: human gut; feature: human-associated habitat; material: faeces | place: Austria | collected 2013 | reverse complement strand
TTGATGTACAACATGCAATGTAGGGGCGAGTGGAAGCTCGCCCGCGGTGACAGCAACCCCGGGATGTGCGTGGGGTGCGCCATGCGGATGGGCGGCCACCTCCCGGTCGCCCCTACAGCTACGCGGTGTAAACCGTGGTGCATATTGTTGATGTAATCCATGCGTATTTTGCTGATGTACAACATGCAATGTAGGGGCGAGTGGAAGCTCGCCCGCGGTGACAGCGACCCCGGAATGTGCGTGGGTGCGCCATGCGGATGGGCGGGCGACCTCCCAGTCGCCCCTACAGCTACGCGGTGTAAACCGTGGTGTGTTTTTGTTGAAAAATGTGCCTGGCGCGAATGTTTCCGTTAGGAATCATCTTGTTATGGTGATTGATGATTCCTGCGGAAACGATATTTTTGGGGTGCGGTTACCGTGGGTATCGCTGCGCTCAACCCACGGCTAAACATGGATTATCCCCTGTCGGGGATAGATTGCGTGTCCGCATTGCATGTGTGGCGGGCGACCTCCCAGTCGCCCCTACAGCTACGCGGTGCAACCCAGGTGTATTTTTGATGATGGTGACTGATTTTTTTGTCAATCGGTTTGGTTTATGTTTTTAAACATAGTAATTTTGCAGTGAAAATCAAAAGAATATGCAGAACATAAGAAATATTGCCATTATCGCTCACGTCGATCACGGCAAAACGACGCTGGTCGACAAGATGTTGCTCGCGGGTAACCTTTTCAGAGAGAATCAGAATGCGGGTGAATTAATTCTTGACAATAATGACCTTGAGCGTGAACGAGGCATAACTATTCTGTCAAAAAACGTATCAATCAACTACAAGGGATATAAGATAAACATCATCGACACTCCGGGACACGCCGACTTCGGCGGAGAGGTGGAGCGAGTGCTCAACATGGCTGACGGCTGTCTGCTGCTTGTCGATGCTTTCGAGGGCCCGATGCCCCAGACTCGCTTTGTCTTGCAGAAAGCCATACAGATGGGGCTGAAGCCTGTGGTTGTCATTAACAAGGTTGACAAGCCCAACTGCCGTCCCGATGAAGTGCAGGAGATGGTGTTTGACCTGATGTTTAACCTTGACGCGACAGAAGACCAGCTTGATTTCCCTACAGTCTACGGTTCGGCTAAACAAGGATGGATGTCGACCGACTGGAACAAGCCTACCGACAATATCCTTCCCGTGCTTGACGCCATAATCGACTATATCCCGGCACCGGAGACCCTTGAAGGCGACCCGCAGATGCTGATTACCTCGCTTGACTATTCAAGCTATGTAGGGCGTATCGCTGTAGGTCGTGTACATCGCGGCACACTCCGTGAAGGCATGGACATAGCCCTCTGCAAGAAAGACGGCTCAGTGGTGAAGCAGCGTATAAAAGAGCTCCACACCTTTGAAGGAATGGGTCGCAAGCGCGTGCAGGAAGTATCGTCGGGCGACATCTGTGCGCTTGTCGGTATCGACGGATTTGAGATCGGCGACACTGTCTCTGATATCAATAATCCGGAGCCGCTTCCGCGCATAGCCATCGACGAGCCTACCATGTCAATGACATTCACTATCAACGACTCGCCCTTCTTTGGAAAAGATGGAAAATATGTGACCTCGCGCCACATTGCCGAGCGTCTTGAAAAGGAGCTTGACAAGAACCTTGCGTTGCGTGTCAGCAAGGCGGCGCATGAGGATGTGTGGACCGTGTTTGGTCGCGGTGTGCTTCACCTGTCGGTGCTGATAGAGACCATGCGTCGCGAAGGTTACGAGCTGCAGGTGGGTCAGCCTCAGGTAATCATCAAGGAGATTGACGGAAAGAAATGCGAGCCCGTCGAGCTGCTTACCATCAATGTGCCCGAGGAATATTCAAGCAAGATTATCGACATGGTAACCCGCCGAAAGGGAGAGATGGTGTCGATGACCACCCAGAATGACCGATTGCACATTGAATTCAATATCCCGTCGCGCGGCATCATAGGACTGCGCAACAATGTGCTCACCGCTTCGGCGGGAGAGGCTATCATGGCTCACCGCTTCCTTGAATATCAGCCCTGGAAGGGAGATATCGAACGCCGCACCAACGGCTCGCTTATAGCAATGGAGGCGGGCACCGCCTATGCCTATGCTATCGACAAGCTTCAGGACCGAGGACGATTCTTCATCTTCCCGCAGGAAGAGGTGTATGCCGGACAGGTAGTGGGAGAGAATGCCAAGGACAACGACATCGTGGTCAATGTCACCAAGTCAAAGAAGCTTACCAACATGCGTGCGTCGGGAGCCGACGACAAGGCGCGTATCATTCCCCCGGTGGTATTTTCGCTTGAAGAAGCACTTGAATATATCAAGGAAGATGAATATGTCGAGGTGACCCCCAATCACTTGCGCCTGCGTAAAATTATCCTTGACGAGATCGAGCGTAAGAGAGCTAATAAAGCCTGATATTACACTGAACAATATCATCCGTACAAGTGTCTTATGGTTAGATTGCTAACTGTAAGACACTTTTATTATGTATCGTTTTGTCCAGAAAACAGTACTTGCGATAACAGCCGCGCTGAGTGTGGGCTGTATGTCGCTGAGGGCGCAGGTCCCGGCATCGGTCGAAAGTTCCGGACTGCCTGTGGCCGCAAAGTCTTTTATCAAAAAGCATTTTGAAGGAAAGACGATTGTAAAGTATGAAAAGAAGTTCTGGTCCAACTCCTACGAGCTGGAACTCTCCGACGGCACTGACCTTGACTTTGACTCGCAGGGCAAATGCACGGAGGTGAGTGCCCCTGACCGAGGAGTGCTGCCGGCGGTCCTGGTGCGTGATATGCTGCCTGCCGAGGCGTGTCGCACCCTTTCCGACCAGGGCGCGCTTGACTCGGTAGAGGAGATTCAGTTTCATCCGGTAAAGGGCTATAAAGTGGAGGTAAGACATGACCGCATTGATGATTACCGGTTTAATGCTGCGGGGCAGATGACACGTGTCACCCGCGACGACTGACCCCTTGCTCAGGCTCTAAAAAGAACAGAGAGGCGTGACTCCCGCTGCGGAATCACGCCTCTCTTTTATAACAAACCGTTTCGGTTTATTCGTTGATTTCACCTTCAGAGGCAAATATCTCTTCTTCCCTGCTCGGGGCGATATTGGGCAGCTCAAGACCATAATGTTTCTTTGCATCGAGAGCCTTTAGCCATATTCCGAATATCAGTGCAAGCACGCCGAGACCAGCAAAGAGAAGCATAGGGTTGGTATAGTCATACTTCATCGGGTCGGTGACTCCGGGGTTGGACGACGTAAGCACTATGCCGATAAGAATCGGGAAAAGCGACAGACCGATGTTCTGAACCCAGAATATAAGAGAATAGGCACTTCCGAGGAATCGTGAGTCCATGATCTTTGGCACAGAGGGCCACAGAGCCGCAGGGACGAGAGAGAACGAGACTCCGAGCACGATAATGGCGGTGAAAGCGAGGGCCTTGCTCGGATAAGCCGGAAGCAAAAGGGCAAATGTCAGGTGACATACAATCATCAGGATGGCTCCGAGGATGAGCATCGAGGCACCCTTTCCCTTACGGTCAAGGAAATAGCCGAGGAAAGGAGTCAGGACTGCCGCGCCGATGGGGAACCAGCGGAATATGTCGGCTGCCGTCGTGGCGTCAATCCCGAGGTTACACTGAAGCATGTTGGCTGCATAACGCTGGAACGGGAAAATAGCCGAATAATATAGCACGCAGAGCATCGCGATAATCCAGAAAAGCTTGCTTGTGAGGATGTTTTTGACATCGCTTAGCTTGAACTCCTCTTCAGCAGTGTTGTCTTCTTTTGACGAGCCGAGTTCTTTGTCAAGCTTGGTGTCAAAGAATGTAAACACGATGTAGCATATAAGACCGATGAAAAGCAGCGCGGTACAGAATCCTACCGGAACGACCACTGTCTCGTCGCCCATCCAGTTGGCGAGGCGCGGAGAGATGGAGAACACTGCAAACACGCCGAAGCGGGCGATTGCCATCTCTGCACCCATGGCAAGAGCCATCTCCTTGCCCTCAAACCACTTTGCAAGAGTCTTGGACACGGTGATACCAGCCATCTCGCATCCGCATCCGAAAATCATGAAGCCGAACGCCGCAAGCTTTGCGCTTCCCGGCATTGCGGTCCACCAGGAGCTTAGCCAGGAGTCAAGAGCCGAGCCTTGAAACATGTCGCTGATGGCATATAGTTTGATACACGCTCCAATCACCATTACTGAAGCCGATAGCGTGCCTGTGAACCTTACTCCCATCTTGTCAAGGATAATACCCGCAAGAATCAGAAATCCGAATACATTCAGGATATATTCCGCTCCGGCATAATAGCCGAACGCGTCGGGCGACCATCCGCGTTCAGTCTCGATAAGTGACTGTAAGGGTGACATTACGTCTACAAACATGTAGGCGAAAAACATCATCGACGCTACGAGCACGAGTACGGTCCATCGTGCCCACGCCTTGTCGTTGAGTGTCTGTTTGACTTGTTCTGTCATAGTTTATTCTGCGTTTAATGTGATAATTATTTTCTACAAAATTACACAAAAAACATGATTTTTCGCCCCTCGTGGTTAAAAGAATGACTTATATCGTCATCTTTGGCTCAACATTCACGACATTTCCCGTCATTATTTTATGAGGAATTTTGTCAGAAATCATCATAATGAGAGAAATTATAGCTAATTTCGTGACATTATTAGAAGAGAAAAAATGTTTTCAAGGGAACCTTACACGTTTGACCGTGTCGTACGCATCATTATCACATGTGTCGTAATCATAGGAATTATCTGGCTAATCGGCATCCTGAAAGGAGTGTTGCTGCCATTCTGCGTGGCATGCCTTGTAGCCTATCTGTTTGAGCCTTTTGTGCAGTTTAACCGCAGGCTGCTCAATCTGAAGGGCAGGGTGGTGGCTATATTTGTCACGCTGTTTGAGGCTACATTCCTTTTCGGCCTGTTGTGTTATCTTCTTGTGCCGTTGATAATAGGTGAGATGCACCACATGGGGCATCTGCTGAAAGTGTATTCCGACTCAGAACTCGAGATTCCGTTTATGCCGGAGGGAGTCCACTCTTTCATAAAGAAATATGTCGATTTTGACTACCTCGCCGGGCTGATGCAGCGGGAAGACCAGATAAAAATGGTGGAAAATCTCATCTCTTCGACCTGGAACATCGTCACGAGCGGTATCAGCATGATAATAGGACTCCTCAGCTGGTTTATCGTGTTTCTCTATGTGATATTTATAATGCTTGATTATGAGAAGCTTACTCTGATGGTGAGGCATATGGTCCCCCCTGTCTACCGGCGCACGGTATTCCGCATAGGGCGCGACATACAGCGGTCTATGAACCATTATTTCCGTGGTCAGGCGTTGGTGGCATTTTGTGTCGGCGTGCTTTTCAGCATCGGTTTTCTGATTATTGACATGCCGCTTGCCATAGTGCTCGGCATGTTTATCGGGCTTCTCAACATGGTGCCCTATCTACAGTTGATTTCGATAATCCCGACTACTATACTGTGTCTTGTATGTTCAGTGGATTCAGGGGTTGATTTCTGGGTCATATTCTGGGAGTGCATGGCAATCTATGCGGTAGTGCAGGCAATCCAGGACCTGTATCTCACTCCGAAGATAATGGGAAAGGCAATGGGGCTTAATCCGGCGATAATATTGCTGTCGCTCTCGGTGTGGGGAAGTCTCCTCGGCTTCCTCGGGCTTATAATAGCGTTGCCGCTGACGACTCTCCTGCTTGCTTACTATGACGATTACATAACGCTACAGACAAAGCGACGTGAACATCACTCAGGCGGCTCAGAGCGGTCGTGACTCCATTATGCTGACCGCCTTCTCAAGGTCATGCCTGAAGACGAGCAGTTTTATAGCGCCCCAGGGCGACAAGGTGACGGGATATACCGACGAGAATATCTCATTGTTGATTATACACGGCACTCCGTTGGTCTCCAGCACGCCTTTTGCGATATAGGCATCGGCATCGGAAGTGTAGGTGTCAAAGACCACAAGTTCGTCTTTGTCGTCAGGTCGGTTCAGGGTCATGGCTATTTGATGTTTCGTGAGTTCAATGCTCTATGATAACGCGCGGCATTCTGTTGGTGTTCGGCATAGGTCACGGCAAAGTTGTGGCGTCCGGAGAAATCTTCCTTTGCACACATGTACAGATAGGGGTGAGGCTTTGAATCAAGAATTGCGTTAATTGTCTCTCTGTCGGCTATGCGTATAGGACCGGGCGGAAGTCCGGCGTTTTGATATGTGTTATAGGGCGATTGTATGGCAAGATGCTTGCCTGTGATGCGTCGCAACGAGAAATCGCCGACCGCAAATTTTACCGTCGGGTCAGCCTGAAGCTTCATGCCTTTTTTTACGCGGTTCAGATACAGGCGTCCTACTGTACCGCGTTCAGCGCGGTCATTGGTCTCCTCTTCAGCAATTGAGGCTATTATCGCCACCTGCACCGGTGACAGTCCGAGTCCTGACGCCTTGGCGCGGCGCTCGTCGTTCCAAAAGCGGTCACGGTAACCGCAGAGTGTGGTCACTACTTTTTCAGGCGATGCCGTCCAGTAAAATTCATAGGAGTCAGGTAGAAATGCCGCGGCATATTGCTGCTTTTTAAATCCCTTTTCCGGCAGGATTGAGTCGCAAGCGCTTAGAAAGGCGGCGGAGTCGGCTTCGAGACGTCGGCCTACAAGTCCTGCAAGCTGGTTGACTGTACGGACGTTGTTGAAAGTGAGTTTTACTGGAGTCTGCGCTCCACGTGAAATCTTGCGGTATATTTTTGCAGCGCTCATGCCCGGCTCGATACGGTAGGCCCCATGCGCGCGCGATGCGTCACCGCCGGCGAGCGACCATATCGTTGCCGCCTTTTTACCGGTTGCGCCAAGCTCGGAGCCAAGTATCTGCCCGATACTGTCAGATGTCATCTTGTCGCCGATGTATATCCATTTTGCTTCGTTTCCATCATAGCCGGTGATGAAATAACTGCGATATACAAGAAGAGCCGTAGCGATTGCGGCTATCGACAATGCGGCTACGACGATGCGTATCGTCTTTTTATTTGAAGAGTTATGTGTCATACATGGCAAAGTTACATAAATTATCGGTATAATCCATATCGCGCCGGAGCAAAGTACGGGAGACATGACAAACGAGCTGTTGTCATGTCTCCCGTACTTAAAATACTATGTTTATTGTTGCTTATTATTGGTATGAGGTCTCTACGTCAATGAATGTATCGACAGAGGGAGTGCCAAACTCGATTGCGCCCATGTCATCGTTAGAGTTTATGACAAGGTTATAGATGTAGTGACATCCCGGTTGCCATTCAGAGTACTTGCTTGTCGACAACGGAAATCTAAGAATGCCGTCGCCGGTAGTGCTTCCCTGTGCAAGGTCATCTTTAGGTGTATTTTCATTAGGCCACAGCTTTTCACCGCTTGCCACGTCAGAGATGGTACATTGTACAGCGATGTATGTGTCATTTCCGTTTCCGTTGCTGCGATAGGTAAGCGGCTGCGGCAAGACAAACATAGTGCCGCCTCTTCCCATTCCGCTTGCCGCGATGACAGTCGGTGTCTGCGTAAGCGTAAGCATTTCCGACAGAGCCTGTGACCAGTGCAGGATATAGGAGTAGGGGGTATTCTGGTCGGTCCATGTGCCAACAGTCTCAGGTGATGCAGGGTCGGCTGTCGAAGCCGACGGGAAATTGAAATTACCTTTGGTCATTATATTTGACATTGCCACATTTGTTACTACCACTTTTAGCTTGGCGTCTGACGAGCTAAGCTTTATGGTAAGCTTCGACAGGGCATGTCGGAAATTAAAGATGACCTGTGCGTTTGGCTGTCCGGTATTTCCTTTCTGGTCGGGAATTACAGCATACACTATATCCTCGTCGCCTGTAATAGCGTCGTAGGCAATGGGAAGCAGCGGCCCGGTCTCGCCTACCCATGTTGTCGGGGCATATGCATAAAAGTCGACTGACTCGTTTGCCGGCCAATACTGCAACGGGGAGTAGGTCCATGTATTTGTGCCGGTCTTGCTGACTGTCACGTTGTCCATGAACAGGTTAGGACCCGATGACTCTTCAGTATAGGCATATACGTTAAATTCAGTCAGGTTATTGGTGGTTATGTCTCCGGCACGGGAGAATTCGGTACCGGCGGCAAATCGTATCGCGTTGTCGCTGCTTGTGTTTACATAGGGCACATCATCGTCATCGCTACAGGATACGGCTGTAGCCGTAATCACCGTAACCGCCGTAATCGATAATGCCATCAATAAGTTCCTCTTTTTCATGTCTGATGATGCTTAATTATGTTATCCTTTCCAATTATTGTAAGTGTTATAAATGTCGATGACAATGACATTCCATCCGTCTACTGAAACATTGATGTCGCCTACATCTTCCGGCGGAGAGTCGCTTTCATCGGGAATTTCAAAGTCATTTACATTTATTATAACATTGTGTCTTGATAATATGTTTATGTTTTCGGGTGTCAGAGTGATTGTTTTTTTCAACGACTTTCCGGTGTCGAGCATTACGATTATCGACAGGATGTAAGGCTCCATGCGCCCGTCCTCATAGTTGAACGCGCATCCCGAACCGTAAAGTCGGTTGTCGGTCCTGTCGGCAAGAAGTCCGAATGACAGTTCATCTCCGAAGCCTGACGGCAAATGGTCGGCAAGGGTGAGAGCCGAAGCTTCCCCCGAAAGGAGCGCCGATACCGACCTGACATGTTCGAGTCCGGAGACATTGGTAATGTTCACTGTATATTGTGTCGAAAGTGAGTCGGGAAAGCATCTGACAAGACTGTGGTCACATTCCTTTGTCTCGCCTGATGGTGTCTCGTAGGCGACTCCGCATGGCGTCACATAGATGTCATCGACCGAGCTGCCGTAAAGCATGCCGGTTGAGGTGAATGTGCCGGTGGTAATCCATCGTCGGGCGGTGGCGCTGATTGAACTGTATTGGTCGGCGTTTTCAATTTCTATGCCAGGCAGGTCATTGTTGCATGCGACCATATGGTATCGACCTATAGGAATCTCGATTTTGCCTCCATCGCGTCCCGCTATATCGAAACGCCAGTTTTTGGAGATTCCGTCGGCAGAAAAGAAGTATAGCGTCATTCCGTCGACAGAGGCTTCTTCAGCGTGGTCCCACATGAATCTCACAGAAACAGTAGCCATCTCCTCACCCGGAAAAACAAGCTCTTTCTGGGTGCAGCCATAAACTGAAATGGCACATAATATGCCGGCTATGATTCTGATACAGGTTGTCATGTCAATCAGCAGTGTAGTCATGCCATATTCCTCGGGCTGTGGCACACGTGAAAGCGTGAAAGCGTCGTGGCACACAGTACAATGACAGACGAATATGTAATAAGACTATTCACTCAAAACATTATTTTGCGGGTTGTTTACAGATAATAAACAATGATAACATGCCTAATGTTTAAGAGTGTTAATGCAGGAGACGTGGCATGTTGATTATAATTGCCCTGGCTCCGATAAACAAAATCGATTAGTCATTCGTTTGCCTCATAAGATAACTTTTGCTAATTTTGTGGAAACCGCGTAAAAACTGACTATCTGAATGACCCTACATACAACCGAGATAACCCCGGCGCGCATCGAAAATGACCGCCGTGTGCTTGAACTTCTGTCACAGACTTTCCGTAATATAAGTGCCGCCAGCACCGAAATAATAAATCTTGAGGCGATACTCAACCTTCCTAAAGGTACGGAGCATTTTGTCGCCGACATACATGGCGAACATGAAGCGTTCAGGCATATATTGAAAAATGCCTCAGGCAATATAAAGCGTAAAGTGACTGAAATATTCGGCACCTCGTTGCGCGAACAGGAGATACGTGAACTCTGTTCGCTCATTTATTATCCTGAACAAAAACTGGAGTACATACGTGCTTCCGAGAGCGACCTTGACGATTTTTATAATGTCACTCTGCATCAGCTCGTGCGTGTGTGTCAGACTGTGTCTTCAAAGTACACGCGCTCTAAAGTGAGGAAGGCGCTCCCTAAGGAATTTGCCTATATTATCGAGGAGCTTCTCCACGAGTCTCCGTCAGATGACAATAAGCAGGCTTATTTCAACCGTATCGTCGAGACAATCATCCTTACCGGTCAGGCTGATTCATTTATAATAGCCTTGTGTAATGTGATTCAGCGTCTGAGCATCGACCAGCTGCACATACTCGGCGACATATATGACCGCGGTCCCGGCGCTCATCTTATCATGGACACCCTCTGTGACTACGGTAATTTTGACATCCAGTGGGGCAATCATGACGCCCTGTGGATGGGCGCGGCGGCAGGCAACGATGCCTGCATAGCCAATGTGCTGAGATTGTCGCTGCGTTATGGCAACATGGCTACTATCGAGGACGGTTATGGCATAAACCTGGTTCCGCTCGCAACATTTGCTATGGAGACCTACGGCGATGACGAGTGCAACGGGTTTGGTCCGCGTCTTGATCCGGAAGACACGACCCACACGGAAAAGACCCAGCGGCTTATAGCCAAGATGCACAAAGCCATAAGTATAATCCAGTTTAAGCTTGAGGCTGCTCTTGCCGACAAATATCCGGAATGGGGCATGCAGGACAGGAAGCTGCTCGGCCACATCGACTTCGGGCGCAAAGTGTTCACTCTTGACGGGAAGGACTACGAGATGAAGGATACGCATTTCCCTACAGTCAATCCCGATGACCCGTATAGCCTCACCACTGAGGAAGCAGAGCTTGTAAAGAAACTGCATCATTCGTTCCGCATCAGCGACAAGCTGCGCAAGCACATACAATGCCTGTTCTCCCACGGCAGCATGTATGGCGTATATAATTCCAATCTGCTTTTTCATGCATCCATGCCATTGAATGCCGACGGCTCCCTGAAAGAAGTTGAGCTGCGCGGACAGAGATATAAAGGGAGCGAGTTGTTCAGGCGTATAGGCATGGTCATGCGCTCGGCGTTTAATGATGACGCCGATGCCGCCGACCGTGAATTTGCACGCGATTACTACTGGTATCTTTGGTGTGGTCCCGACTCTCCGCTTTTTGACAAGTCCAAGATGGCTACATTTGAGCGCTATTTCCTTGTCGATCCCGCCACACACAAGGAGGAGAAAGGTCACTACTACACTCTTCGTGACAGTGAACAGGTGTGTGACATGATTCTTGATGCGTTTAAAGTCGGGGGCGAGCACCGCCATATCATAAACGGGCATGTACCGGTCAGAATCAATAAGGGGGAGACACCGATAAGAGCCAACGGCAAGCTAATGGTAATAGACGGCGGTTTTGCAAAGGCTTACCATGGCACTACGGGTATTGCCGGATACACATTGGTCTATCATAGCCGCGGACTGCAGCTCGTGCAGCATGAGCCTTTTACCTCGGCGGCCGAGGCCATATCAACCGGGACTGACATTGTAAGCACCACACAGATTGTTGAGCTTAGCCAGAAGCGAATGCGTGTGCGTGACACCGACAAGGGCAAGGAATTGCTGAGCCAGATTGATGAACTTACCGAATTGCTTTACGCTTACCGCAACGGCATAATAAAAGAGCATTAAAAAAGTATTGAGGAAGGTTGTCAGGAATATGGTTATGAATATTAGTGTAAAATCATTATATTTGTAACCTGATTAACCTTCTTAGCATGAAACATTTTTTAGCGGCACTTTCATTTCTTGCCATGACCGGTATTGCCGGTGAAGCTTCGGTCACGGGGTATGTCAACCCGGTGATTCCCGGTTTTTATCCCGACCCGAGTGTATGTCGTGTAGGCGATGACTATTATCTGGTAAACAGCAGCTTTCAGTTTTTTCCCGGAGTGCCGGTATTTCATAGTAAAGATCTTATTCACTGGACACAGATAGGCAATGTGCTTGACCGCGAGTCGCAGTTGCCTTTGAAGGGAGCTTCTGCATGGCTGGGGATATATGCCCCAACGATTCGTTACAACGATGGCACATATTACATGATTACTACCAATGTCGGCAACGGTGACAATGGCAGAGGTAATTTTTTCGTGACATCGACCGATCCCGCCGGACCCTGGAGCGAGCCGGTGTGGCTTGACCAGGGAGGTATTGACCCGTCGCTCCTGTTTGCCGACGGAAAGGCTTATTTTGTGTCAAATCCCGACGGGGCGATATGGCTTTGCGAGATAGACCCTGCCACGGGAAGGCAGTTGACGGAATCGCGCCGCATATGGGGCGGCACCGGCGGGCGTCATCCTGAAGCACCTCACATATATAAAAAGGACGGATGGTATTATCTCATGATTGCTGAGGGTGGCACAGAAATGGGACACATGGTCACGATTGCCAGGAGCCGTGACATATATGGCCCCTATGAGGCAAACCCCGATAATCCGATTCTATATCATCAGCGTCAGATTGCGCAGGATAACCCAATCCAGGGCACGGGACATGCCGATCTTGTCGAAGCTCACGACGGCTCGTGGTGGATGGTGTGTCTTGCCTTCCGTCCGCAGACCAACAACATGCATCTGACAGGACGTGAGACTTATCTTGCCCCGGTGACTTGGAACTCCGACGGTTGGCCCGTGGTGAATGGCAACGGCACGATTGCTACTGAAATGAATGTCGCGACACTCCCGCAGACTGCCGGCACTGAGAGGAGCATATTCTGCAATTTTACCGAAATGGACCGGTTCCCTTATAATTGGGTGTTTTTGCGTAATCCCGTGACTGATAACTATACCTTTACTGCTGATGGATTGTTGCTGAAGGGGAGTGCGGAGACACTTAACGGTCTTGGCAGCCCAACATTTGTAGCTGTAAGGCAGCAGGATATTGATTTCAGCGTCACGGCGGAGATGGAGCTTGTCGGTTCAGCCGAAGGTGCCGAAGGCGGTGTCTCGGTCTACATGGATGCAATGTCTCATTACGACATATTCCTCGAACAGCGTGCCGACGGAAAGCAATATCCCGTGTTGCACTATCAGCTTAACTCCATAAGCGGTTCGCGTTCGCTGCCCGTAGGCATAGCCCCGGGTACAGCCGTCAAGCTGAGGGTCAAGGGCACAGCCGAAAGATATGATTTCTCCTGTATTATCGGAGACGAAGCATATTCGCTCGGTCAACTTGACACCCGCTATCTGTCTACCGAGACAGCCGGAGGGTTTACCGGCATTACAATAGGACTTTTTGCTACCGGCGACGGCACAGCCGTGGTCAAATCATTTACATATCAACCTGAATAATTATGAAAAAACTTTTGATTGCAGTCACCGCTATCAGCGGTGTCGCTGCAAATGCCTTGCAGGCAAAGGAATATAAGCTGTCATCACCCGATGGACATCTTGTCGTGACGGTTGACGCAGGTAAGAGGCTTACATGGTCGCTGTGTCATGACTCGGTAAGCGTAATCACGCCTTCTCCCGTCTCCCTGTCGCTGGGTGAACGTAAATTGCCGGGTGAAAATCCGAGAGTGAGCAAAGTGAGCCGACGTAGCGTCGACAGCTCGTTTGCTACCCCTTTTTATAAAAAGGCAGAAGTAAAAGACGCTTATAATGAGATGACATTGCGCTTGTCGGGCGGACTTTCGGTCATATTCCGCGCTTATGACGATGGTGCGGCTTATCGTCTGCGGCTCTCCGGGAAGGGCGAGCGTCATGTGACCTCGGAGGAAGCCGTGTTTAACTTTGCGGGCGATTACAAGGCTTATGTGCCCTATGTCAATGACCTGCGTGATGGCGGCTATCCTTACAGTTATTCGTTTGAGTCTTATTATGATGAGTCGCCGCTGTCAGAGATGTATGCCGACTCGCTTGCGATAGTGCCGCTTATGGTCGAGTTGCCGGGCAATCGAAAGGCGCTTCTTATGGAAGGTGACCTTCAGGGCTATCCGGGCATGTTTTTAGTCAAAGGTAAGGATGCCAACTCGGTTGAGGCGCGGTTTGCCCCGGTGCCTCTTTCGGAAAAGATTGGCGGTTTCAACCGTCTTAACCTCATACCGACAGAGACCGCACCCTATATAGCTGAGGTCGATGGAGATGTAGAGCTGCCTTGGCGAGCTGTAGTGGTGACATCAGATGACGGCAGCCTTGCCGACTGTGACATGGCACAGCGTCTTGCCGCGCCGTCGCGAATTGCCGACACCGGATGGATAAAGCCCGGTAAAGTGGCATGGGACTGGTGGAATAACTGGAACGTGACCGGAGTGGATTTTGTAGCCGGCGTAAATACACCGACCTATAAGCATTATATCGACTTTGCCGCAGAAAACGGTCTTGAATATATCATAGTGGATGAAGGATGGAGCCGCGAGTCATTGGTGCAGCCGGTCAGTGACATTGACATTGCCGAAGTGGTGCGTTATGGCAAGGAAAAAGGTGTAGGGGTGATTTTGTGGGCTCGCTGGCGCGATGTCGACAAGGAAATAGCTGAGGCGTTTCCTCATTATGCCCGACTCGGGGTCGCGGGATTCAAGGTTGACTTCTTTGACCGTGACGACCAGCGCGTGGTTGAATCGATGACACGTATAGCCGACCTCGCCGCTGCCAATCATCTTCTTCTTGACCTTCACGGAATGAAGGCTACCGGCATACAGCGCACATATCCTAACGTTGTGAATTTCGAAGGAGTCAAGGGCCTTGAAAACTATAAATGGCTTCCTGTGGTGGATGGCAAGCCGGGTATTGACGTGATGCGCTATGATGTGACCGCTCCGTTTATACGCATGGCTGCCGGTCCGATGGACTATACACCCGGAGCCATGGTGAATGCGGCTCCCGGAAATTACCGTAGCATAAACGACACGCCGATGAGTTTTGGCACACGTGCCCATCAGATTGCCATGTATGTGGTCTATGAGGCTCCGTTGCAGATGCTTGCCGACTCACCCGGTGCTTATCGCTCCAATCCTGAGAGCCTTGAATTTATCTCTGCTATACCTACGGTGTTTGACGAGACCCGGGTCCTTTCAGGGAAAGTGGGCGAGTATGTCGCGATAGCCCGTCGTAAGGGCGATACATGGTATGTCGGTGCGCTTACGTCAATGACCCCGCGTTCTTTGGAGTTGCCGCTTTCGTTTCTTTCTCCCGGAGTGGGATATGAGGCGGTTACCATGAGCGATGGAGTCAACGTGGCGCGTAACGGTGCTGACTGCCGCCGCGGCAGTGTTAAGGTCGATTCATCGTCGTCGCTTGACGCGGTAATGGCTTCGGGAGGAGGCTTTGCCGCTATAATCAAACCGCAAAAATAGTCATGCCTTCACGTTCGGCTTCACGTTCGGTGAACAATATTAGAAAGTTAGATGACAAATGTTTTGCAGTTTCATTCAAAATGTTTACCTTTGCACCGCATTTTGCAATACAAAACCACTTAATTCAATTTAATCAATGGCAACTAAAATCAGATTACAGCGTCATGGTCGCAAGAACTATGCGTTTTATCCTATTGTAATCGCCGATAGCAGGGCACCACGAGATGGTAAATTTATTGAAAGGATAGGTTCTTATAATCCGAACACTAATCCTGCTACAGTAACTTTAAACTTCGAGCGGGCTTTGTATTGGCTTAACGTTGGTGCTCAACCCACCGACACAGTGCGTTCAATCCTTTCTCATGAAGGCGTGCTCCTTATGAAGCACCTTCAGGGTGGTGTCAAGAAGGGCGCTTTTGACGAGGCTGAGGCTCAGCGTCGTTTCGAGGCTTGGAAGACCAACCGTCAGGCTACCGTAGACGCTGCAAAGGCAACTATGGCAAGCAAGAAGGAACAGGAAGTAAAACAGCGTTTTGAGGCTGAGGCTGCCAAGAATAAGGCTAAGGCTGAAGAAGTTGCAAAGAAGAAGGCTGAACTCGCTGCCGCTAAGGCTGAGGCTGAGGCCGCTGCTGCCGCTGAGGCTGCTGCAACTGAAGAAGCTCCCACTGCTGAGGCTGAGGCTCCCGCTGCAGAATAATCTTTACTTTAAGATTTACAATTTAGAAGAGGCTGTGTCAAAGCAGCCTCTTTTTTTGTATATTTGCAAGTATTATGGATATATTTTGTTATATAGTGAGCCTGCTTATGTGTGTCGGTGGAGTGGTCGGCTGCTTTTTGCCTGTCATTCCTGGTCCTCCGCTTGCCATGGCGGGTTATCTGATTTTGCTTCTTACTCCGGCAGCAGCTCATATAGGATGGCTTACTATCCTTGTGCTGGGGGTGCTTGTCTTGCTTACTCTTGTTGCCGACTATATTATACCGACGCTTGGAGTAAGATGGTTTGGCGGGACACCTTACGGTAAAAAGGGGAGCATTGCCGGCACGTTTGCCGGATTGTTTTTCTTGCCATGGGGACTGATTGTCGGTCCGTTTGTCGGGGCATTCATCGGCGAGCTCATCGGTAGGAGCAGTGTGACCGACGCTTTCAGGTCGGGAGTAGGTTCGCTTGCGGGATTTGTGAGTGGACTCTTGTTTAAGCTTGTAGTGACGGTTGTCATTACATGTTACTCAATTGCAGCGATTATCTAAGCTTTGATATTTTTATAAAAAATGACAGCGGCAACAGGAGCATGATGACTTCTGTTGCCGCTGTTGTCTATTTGTTTAGCCGGTTTTTAGAGCAGGCTGTTTATTTTTTCATCAAGAGTGGCTTTTGACTGAGAACCGGCGAGGCGGTCTACAAGTTTGCCGTCTTTGAAAAAGAGTATTGTCGGTATTGACATGATGCGATACTCTGACGACAGGTCGTTTTGCTCATCGACATTGTATTTGCCTATGATTGCCTTGTCGTCAAATTCTTCAGCTACTTCATCGATAATGGGGCTCATGCGCACACAGGGTCCACACCAGGTCGCCCAGCAGTCTACCACAACAAGCTTTCCGCTTGCAATTGATTCTTTTACGTTTTCGTCAGTAAATTGAAATGCCATAATTGGATATGTTTTTTATATTATTGTGAATAATTTCCGATGACAAATTTAAAAAAGATTACGCTTTTACGCAACATTGACTTTACACAATGTCATACTCCAGGTTCATGTCGCTGAGAGCTTTCAGGAATTTGCGTTCAAGTGACACCATTACCGATGCTCCAAGCCTTACAGAGCGGTTGAGCTCCGGTTCGCGCACCCGGAAATATAGTTGTTTCCCGTCGTCGGCCTTGCTCTTTACATAGTCCTTTATCACTTTGTGGAGATTCTCGTTAAGGCGGTCGGCGCTGACATCGATGGTGATGCGTGACACAAGGTCGCGTTTTACATCTTCCATCAGCGAGATATTCATTATCTTGAATCTTACACGGTCGTAGATGTTTTCATATTTGCCGATTATGCGCACAATCGTGCCCGGCACACCAAACTTCTGGAAGCTCAGGAAGTCGTTGCCAAACATCATAAACTCGGCTGCCGAGGAGTAATCTTCGATTTTCATGATGCCGAAAGGCCCTTTTTTACCCTGCTTTACAGCAAATTCCGTGACCATTCCGCCGAGCGTGATCTCCTTTCCGAGAGCTATGTCTTCTTCCGAAGAGAAATCTTTCAGGGTGGTGCATCCATATTGCAGCTCCACATAGTAGGGGTCAAGAGGATTTGCCGACAGGTACATCCCGACAAGCTCTTTCTCCTTCTCAAGCTTTACGGCAAGCGGAAGTTCCGGTGCCGGTTTTACCGGCGGTCGGCCGGCTACGGTAAGATTGTCGTCGAAGTCGCCAAAAAGGGAGTTTTCATTTTTGCTCTTGTCGTTCTGGAAGTTTTGTCCGTAACGCACAAGCAGTTCGGCAAGGGTCTCTCCCTTGTTGTTTTGTTCGAAATAGTCTTCCCGCTTTATGTCGGTGAAGCAGTCAAAAGCTCCTGCGTTGGCAAGGTTTTCGAGTGTGCGCCTGTTTATTGCCGAGCGGTCGACGCGTTCTACAAAGTCATATATATCAGTAAAGATGCCCCCTTCGTTTCGGGCGCGTATAATCTCATTTACCACATTCACTCCTATGCCTTTGATGGCAGCGAGTCCGAAGCGTATGTTTCCGTCCTTGTTCACACCGAATGCCGAGAACGATTCATTTACATCGGGGCCGAGTACATCTATTTTCATCGACTTGCACTCATCCATGAAGTTGGTGAGTTTTGTGATGTCGGCGAGGTTGCGGCTTAACACCGCTGCCATGTATTCGGGGGGATAATTGGCTTTGAGATAGGCGGTCTGGAATGCGACCCATGAATAGCAGGTCGCATGACTCTTGTTGAAGGCGTAAGAGGCAAATTTTTCCCAGTCGGCCCATATTTTTTCAAGCACCTCTTTTTTATGTCCGTTGGCTTGACCGCCTTCAAGAAATTTAGCCTTTAGGGCGTTCATCTTGTCGATGAGCTTTTTACCCATGGCCTTACGGAGTGTGTCGCTCTCGCCTCGGGTGAAATTGGCAAGCAGTCTTGACAGGAGCATGACCTGCTCCTGATATACGGTGACGCCATATGTGTCTTTGAGATACTGCTCCATGATGGGGATGTCGTAGACGATTGGCGACTTGCCGTGTTTACGGGCGATGAAGTCGGGGATGTAGTCCATAGGCCCCGGACGGTAAAGGGCGTTCATCGCGATCAGGTCCTCAAACACTGTCGGCTGGAGCTCGCGGAGATACTTCTGCATGCCCGCCGACTCAAACTGGAATGTGCCGGTGGTCTTTCCCGCGCAGTAAAGTTCGTAAGTCTTTTTGTCGTCGATGGGCACAGTGTCTATGTCTACGTCAATGCCGCGGGTCTGCTTGATATTGGCGATGGCTTCCTTTATGATGGACAGTGTCTTTAGTCCGAGGAAGTCCATCTTTATAAGACCGGTGTCCTCGATTACGCTTCCTTCATATTGTGTCACAAGCTGCTTGGAGCCGTCTTTATCGGTGGCGGTGCTGACGGGTACCCAGTCGGTTATGTCGTCGCGTCCGATTATGACTCCACAGGCGTGTACGCCCGTGTTCCTTACATTGCCTTCGAGTTCTTTGGCATATCGTAATGTCTCTATTATGAGCGGATTATGGCTCTTTAGTTCGGCTTGAAATTCCGGCACATGCTCGTAACAGTTTTTAAGCGTGGGCTTTAGCTCCTTTCCGTTGACTTCAGGCATGTGCTTGGGTATGAGCTTTGTCAACCGGTTGCTTTCGGAAAGCGGAAGCTGCTCTATACGCGCCACGTCTTTTATTGCCGATTTCGCAGCCATGGTGCCGTAGGTGATGATTCGCGCCACCTTTTCTGCTCCATATTTTTCGGTTACGTATCGAAGCACGTCGGCGCGTCCGTCGTCGTCGAAGTCAATATCGATATCGGGCAGCGATATACGGTCGGGATTGAGGAAACGCTCAAAGAGCAGGTCGTATTTAATCGGGTCTATCTGGGTTATGTCAAGGCAATATGCCACCGCCGAACCGGCAGCCGAGCCACGTCCCGGACCGATTGACACTCCGCGCTCGCGTCCAGCTCTGATGAAGTCCTGCACGATGAGGAAGTAACCCGGGAAACCCATGTTTTTTATCGTGTCGAGCTCGAAATCAAGTCTTTCGCGGTGTACCTCTCCAAGATTGTCGCCCCAGCGCCTCTTTGCGCCCTCATAAGTGAGATAGCGCAGATAGTCGTCATTGTCGGTAAATCCGTCGGGCAACGGGAAGTTTGGCAATATCGGCTTATGGTCGATAGAGTAGGTGGTCACCTTGTCAAGAATCTCAAGCGTGTTGGTAAGCGCGTCAGGCAGGTCAGCAAAGACTTCGTTCATTTCTGCCTGGGTCTTCATCCACTCCTGCTTTGTGTAGCGCATGCGTGTCTCGTCGGTGAGATTTTTGTTTGTACTCACGCATATGAGGCGGTCATGAGCCTCGGCGTCGGTCTCGTTGACAAAATGCACGTCATTAGTGGCGACTATCTTTATATTATATTTACGCGCGATTCTTATTAGTTCGGGGTTTACCGACTCCTGCACTTCATATGTCGAGCGGTTGGCGCCGGGCTTGTTGGTCTTGTGGCGTTGCAGCTCTATATAATAGTCATCGCCGAATACGCTTTGAAACCACTGCACCTGTTTTTCGGCCTCCTCGATTTCTCCGGCTTGTATAAGCCTTGGTATTTCGCCGCCTAAGCATGCCGAACATACGATCAGACCCTCGTGATGTGTCGCGAGCGCTTCTTTGTCGGTACGCGGGTGAGAATAAAATCCCTCTGTCCATGCCTGCGACACAATCTTGATCAGGTTGTGATAGCCGGTCTCGTTTTTGGCAAGCACGATAAGGTGGCGTCCGGTGTCCTTTTTATCAACATGCTCATGCAGCGATTTTAGGGCGACATACATCTCGCAGCCGAAAATAGGCTTGAAAATTTTCTTTTTCAAGCCTTCTATCTTTTGCTTGTTTTCTGTTGCAGCCGCTTCGTCGCCGTTTTCTTCAGCTTCTTTTAGCGCTTTTTCGGCTTCTGCTATCTGGTCTTTTACTTTACCGTTTTTCTTTTTTACATAATTATAGAACTCTTTTATGCCAAACATGTTTCCATGATCGGTGATAGCAAGTCCCGGCATTCCGTCGGCGATAGCCTTGTCGACAAGCGCCGGCACCGACGCCTGTCCGTCAAGCACCGAAAATTGGGTGTGTACGTGGAGGTGTATAAATGGTAGCATCTGTGTTTTTTTCTTTTTGTCAAAGATACGGATAATTATTGATAAAAGGGAGGCTTGAGGATAATTTAAGAAAAGCCAATTGTTAACCAAAGTTAAATATACAATCGGCAAAATCGCGTAAAATGTTATAAAACATACTTTTGTGGCAAATTGTTCATTTTGCCTTGAAAAATTCTTTGCAAAAATATTTGGAGGGTTCAAAAATATCGCATAACTTTGCACTCGCTTTTGAGAACGAAACGAAAGTGATTCGATAACGAAAGCGCAAGAACATTGAAATGATTAAATAGACAAGAAACAGTACAAGAGCATTAATGAAATAATGCCTCAAGTCAATTCAAGTCCAAATAAGTCGAGCGACGAGTCGGGAGCTTCGTGTACAGTATAAAAACAAACTAAGTTAAATACAAACAACGGAGAGTTTGATCCTGGCTCAGGATGA
>OLWA01001787.1_pt1 | contig 21115 bp, 9 predicted proteins | sample 1673251 | NCBI WGS metagenome assembly OLWA01 (sample SAMEA3178937, study PRJEB25190) | human gut metagenome | biome: human gut; feature: human-associated habitat; material: faeces | place: Austria | collected 2013 | reverse complement strand
CATCGCTCTTGGCAGTTACCTTGATGATGTCGCCGGCTCTCTTGGTCTGGTCTGCGCCGCCGGTGATCTCCGCGCCAGGCGTTCCCGTGTAGTGGCGACGTCCGCCGGAAGAAGCGGTCTCTGTGTACCCGATAGCGTAGGTGGAGAACTGGCTGCTGTAAATCATCACATAGCCGTCACCCACGAAATACGTACCATCCACAGGGGCAGCAGGCACGGCGTCCAGCTTGGTCAAGGTCTGCGCCTCGCTGCCGTGATAGCGGTATACGGTGATAGTGCGCCCAGCGGTCTGGAACGGTATCTTAATGGCAATCACCGTACCAATATCCGACAGCGGACTGCCATCGGCCAGCACCGTCATCTCATAGAAGCTCAGCTGTACCCTGCTTCCCGCCTTGGTGCTGATTGCACGCTGTGCATCGCCATCTGCACCTGTCGCCTCGATGGACATCCGAATTTCAGCCGCTTTCGCCTGAGCGACCTTGTCCAGACCGTCGACCGTAACGCCCTCCGGCGCGGTGGTCAGCTTCGCATCCACGGCCCACTTAGCGTAGATCGTGGTATTCGAATTGGGCATCACCGCAGCGTCAAACGCCGTCGTGCCGTTCGCTTCCATGAACCAGCCCTGGAAGGTATAGCCGGGACGGGTAGGTGCATCAGGCAGCTTGAACTTGCTGTCGGTCTTTGCCGTGACAGCGTAGGTCTCCTTACCGCCAAACTTCGCGCTGAACGTACCGCCGTTGGCGTGGAATGTCAGTGTCTGGTCGTTGGCCAGCCAAATGCCGGTGACGGTCATGTCACCGTACAGATGGGTCGGCAGCGTGGTCTCGCTCTTATCCTGCACCATGGTGCGCCCATCGATGTTCAGCGTCCAGCCCATAAAGGTGTAGCCCTTACGGTCTGCGGGCACAGGCAGGGTCACGGTGTCACCCATCTTGTAGGTCTTCGCGCCCTCGGCGCACTCCACATAGGTGATGGCGTACGTCTCCTGCTCAAACTTCGCGGTGAAGGTCATATCGCCGGTAGTGCCCTTCTTGATCTCCACAGTCTGCGCCACGGTAGACTCGTCACCGACCTTCCACCCCTTGAACGCGTACCCCGGCTTGGTGGGATTGGTCAGGATGAAATCAGGGGTTTCGATGGTATACGTTGCGGGGTTGGATACGGGATTCGCGCCCTCCACGCCGTTGTAAGTAATGCTGTACTCCACCGGCGTCCACTTGGCGTAGTAGGTGATGTTGCTATCCAGCATACTCGTGGGAATCGTCTCCACCTTGGTTTGCAGCGTCACGTCACTATACCAGCCCTCGAAGGTATACCCCTCGCGGGTGGGAGCCGCAGGAGCCGTGATGTCTGCCCCTGCCCCTTCGATGATCGGCTTGATGTCCGTGCCGCCATTGGTGACGAAGCTCATAACGATCTTGCTGTTATTGTCCGTACCGAGGATGGTGTAGTAGCCCAGCTCAAACTCTGTGTCTGCGTAGCCAGTCGCACCCTTGACCGCCACCTTCACCAGATAAGAACCCGCCGTGGTGGGCAGCTCGGTCTCGCCGTCGTAGGTGTAGGTCACGCAACTGCCGTCGATGGCGATATTCCCCTCAGGCAGCGCGAACGTCACAGGCTCGGTGGTATTGATGCTCGCATCACCTTCCATGCGGACGGGCTCCAGCGTGAACCACGTTTTCTCCACGGGCAGGCCGGTGATGGTCAACGTAACGCTGCTGTTGACCTCGCGCTGGAACTTGTAGGTATCATCGGCAGCCTTGACGGCCTTCCAGCAAATGGTGTACTCGCCGGGCTCGGTGCACTGCACGCTGTCGTTCCAGGTCTTGCCGTCCAGGCTGTACTGGATGGTGACGCCGGTGTCCTCGCAGGCCACCTCAATGCCGTGCGGCTGACCATCATAGGTCACGCTCACATCTGTGGGAGCAGCGTAGACTTTGCTACCATCTTTGGTAATGTAGAGCTTGCTCGTCCAGCCCATAGAAGCACTGTTGACACCCCAACCGGTATTGATATATTCCAAAAAGCCGTTGTAGTTTGTTTTCTCACCCGTTTCTCTCGGAATGTGGAAAACATATCCCCCCGGCACGGTGGCCTTTTTCAGCACCTGCGAGCTGATGGTCACAAGGTGATGCTGCCGCTCAAGCGGATTCCCGATAACGACCTCCTCCAGCTTGGAACACTGGCCGAGGAAGTAGCTCCCTACCTTAGCCAGCGAAGCCGGTATCACGACCTTGGTCAGATAGGGGTTGTTGTAAATGGCCATGTCCGCAGCCGTGGTCACGCCATCGGGGATCACAAAGGTGGCGTCCTGCTTGTATCTCGGATAGAACAGCAGTTCGGTCTTGTCCGCGTTATACAGCACGCCGTTCTCGGATCTGAGATACGGGTTCCCCGCCGGGACGTTGACAGCTGTAAAAATCGCTCCCTCAAACCAGCGGCCGCCCAACTCGGACACATTCTTGCCCAGCGTCAGTGTGGACAGTTGGGAGCCGCTGAATGCCGCGTCCGCGATCTTCTCGCAGGTATCCAGGATCTTATACTCGCCGGTTTTGGTGCGGGGGAACAGCTCCAGTATCTTGCCGCCGTCTGAATACAGAACGCCGTCATCCACGGAAAACACCGTATTGCCCTCGTCTACAATGACCTTCTGCAGCCCATTCAGATAACCGTTAGTCCACTTGTTGTTAGAGCCAAATGTCACCACCTGTGCGCCCAGCTCGATGGTTTCAAAATATACGCTGTACAGCGTGACTGAGGTCGCATACTCCACCTTGAAATGCCGTATATTCGTTGCATACAGGGGGTAACTGCTGTTTCGTCTGCTGATCGTGTGGATGTCGGAATCAATATAGCACTCCGCGATGCGGTTCTGGATAGTATTCCCGCCATTATCATCCTTCACATTAGAGATACCCTCGGTATCTCCCTCACCTACTACCAGCAGGCGATAGCCGTCCACCGTACCGACCTGCTTAAAGGCATTGCCAAACACGGCACGGTACTCTTTTTCATTCCAATAGCTGTAACGATCGCTCAGTATGACCGAGTCTTTTGTCGGTGCATATTCATAGAGCTCGGTCGTACCGGGCAGGATGTAGGACGCCGCAGTACCGGTGATTACCGGGCTTTCGGTTTTACTTCCTGTGGTATAATATTCCTGCTGGTAAAGTGCCTTGGGAACGGTCAGGCTTCCGCCCGCCGCCAGCGTCTCGCCGTTGACGGTGATATCTTTGCTGCCGTTGTTGGCAACGGTGCGTTCTGCGTCTTTATCCGCACCGTTGACCACGATCTTGCGCTCACCGATGCCGGTCAGGGTATACTTGCCCCAAGTCACGCTGCCGTCCTGATTGACGGTCACATCGCCGCCGTCCGGGTTCAGCTTCACCTTATCGGCGGTCACATAGCCCAACTGATACTGGTAATCGCCCTCGTTGCCGAAGCGCACCCGGCCATTGACACCACTCACGTCCATGGTCACGCCGCCGGCCGCTTCCTTCGCCGTCACCGTCCACGTGTTACCCGCAGACTGCACCAGCTTCAGGGTTGCCGCGCCACCATTGACATTCACGTTGCCGTCGACCTTGCCGCAGACAGTGCCCCTCGTATCGCCATCAATGTTGATGGCAAACGGGTCGCCCGCTTCCCACGGGAGTGCATTCTCTTCGCCATAGGTCAGACCCAGCAGTGCCGCGCCGTTCTTCAGTGCGTAACTCTTGCCGTTGTATGTCACGCTGTCCTTTCCGGCAGGCAGATAGGTGGTGATCGTGCCGTCGCCATCGGTCATGGCCGTCCAGCTATCGACCGTGACATCGGCGTTGACCAAGGGCTTGCTCTCGGTATCGAAGAAGTAGAGCTTGACCTTTGTGCCGCTCACCGCTGCCGCGCCGTCATAGTAGCCGTTGGTGTTGCCGCCGGTGATGGTAGCAGACTGGACGTTGAAGTGCAGGAGCTTTGCCGTCATCTCTACAAGTGTACCCGCGCTCATGGTAAACCCGTTTGCCTTTATAGTCGCAGCGTTATTTTTCAAATCGTCCTTCTTGGTTATGGCAGACACCTTGCCGCCTTCAATGTTCAGGCTGCCCATCTTGTCGACGCCGCCATTTTTAGAAACGTCGCAATTTGTGTACGTGGCTATGCCATACGCGTAATCAGTTGTCGCTGTCACAGTGCCGCCCTTAATGGTGATGTCACCAAAGTATGAGCCATTGCTGGCACCGACAGCACCTGCTTGACCCGCATTGGTGGTGTTTTTTGCTTCAATCACGCCGCTTTCGACAATGAGCTTACCGCCACTAATACAAGCATTATCCGGTTTTCCTTTTTCATTAAGTGCGAATTTATTTGCGCGCGGTGCACCAATGGCCGCTACGTGATTTCTGCTTTCTGCTTCCAAAACGCCATCACCAGTGCCGCTGTCCTTAATGGTCAGCACCGCGTCCTTATTGATCTGTACCGCCGGGCCCTGATTTGATCCGGTAATAGCATTGGTGCCCTTCAACACCAATGTCGCAGCTCCCGACATCAGAACAATTCCGGGTACATAAGCGTATTCCCTAATTTCATCACTGTAACCCTTGTTTCTATCTCCGAAAAACACATTCGGATGCTCAATCTTCACGTTATCCAGCGTGATCTCAGGGTTGCCGCTCTCGATTTTGACAATGTGCGCCGGGGTCGGAGTCGCCGCATCACCAACACTTGTGCCCGTGATGGTCACCTTGTGCTCCTCGTCCGCTGCCCACGTGTAGGACCGCACGTTTGTGTCACCCGCCACGTAGTACGTGAAGCCGTCATCAGTAATGGTAATATCACCATAGCTAATGTCCAGCACGTGACCGGTCGCCGTGCCGCCTCCTGTTTCCTCTGCCCCCTCTGCTGACACCGTGACAGGCAGCATGGTCAGCAGCATGACAAAAGACAACAGCAACGCCGTCAGTCTCTTCCTCATTGTATTTCCCTCCACTTTTCTAAATTTGTACAGAGACATTCGTTCCCACGAAGGGGGAACGAAAAGAGCATCCCATGGGATGCTTCGTCGTCTATTCGTACAATTATCATTGTACCACCCGCTCGAAAATTGTCACGTATTTTTGATTTCTCCGTCGCGATTTCTACGTTATGCTGATGAATCGCCTAATTTTTTCCTTAGTTTTTGTATAATTTTTACATCTTTCGCAGGCTTCTCTGTGCCATTTTAGTGAATGATTCAGTGGGTGGTTCTATTAGGCGATACGTAGGTGCCGCAAGTGAATCAGACCGGGTAACATCGCATCTGCGGAGCTTGTGCGGCTTTACGGTATTCTTGCTGTGGCAAATCATTGTTTCTTCTGCCGCTTCAACCGCTCCTCAATCTCCGCAAAGACATTTTGTAACTCGAAAACCGCCTCTAAAGAATCCTCCGCAATCTTCTTCCCTATTCTGTTATTCGCGCCGTGCACTGCATCATTCCTCATATTATTATTTCGGACTTTCGATAAATACTTCTTTATCTTCCTGCTTTCGTCTTTGCTAATACACTTGTTCGTTGTCAAAAAACCAACCACGTCAAGTGCAGAGGGTTTCATTTCTCCACAATGCTTTTCCTTCGCTGGTGCTTTCTTAAACAACTCGCAGTTATCACACCTTGATACCTTCTTTTGTGAAAAGCATCTGTATTGATCACCCATTCCGCAAGTATCTGCAATTATTTCGCACCAATGGTATGCCATTCCCTCACAGCTTGAGCAGAGCAGCAAGAATCCTTCTAAATTAAACCCAGCTGACAGTAAATTTGTCGCATGATGAAACGTTGTAACAAATGATTTGCTGCTATATGTAGATATAATTTTGTTGTTTAGCTCCTTCATTTCTTCCGGCTTAAAGGTATGCCACTGCGTATTCCCCCCAACCCATTGGGCAGTGAAATCCGTTCCGAATATAGTGCCGCCCAAAATTGGTTCGCTCTCGTCCCAGCGATATTGAAACATTGAAGCGGTACTGACTTGCTCAATACTATATGGCATTATCATCTTCCCCGGCGAGGCTTTGACAGCTTGCAGCAGAAGCATATTCGTTATGGGCAGTGCCTTTTGAATTGCAGGCATTTTCTCTCGCGTTTTCCACTGCGGTCCCTTCCAAAAAATATCGGGCTTTATAAGTCCATAAGCTTTGAATTTAAAACTCGTATAACTGTCCGTAGCCCGGGGAACCTTCTTTATTTCAAGAGAAATATATGGTTCACACTGTGATAAATCGAAAATATAGTCCGGAAGGATTGGGGGAAATGGATATAAGAATTCTACAGTGTACACCGGAAGTTTTCCGTCTTTATAATCAGCATATAAGTGGCGGAGCTCCCTTTGCCGGGTTGTCGGTTCTCTTTTGTTCTCTCTGGTGAGCGCATCCTGAAAAGCAAAGCACTTTTCTATCTGCTCCGGTATGTCATATTCCAGCCCCAATCCTTCATGGACGTTGTTGTATAGGCAATAGATTAGAGACTCAATTGCAAAAGTTGAAATACCCATGGCATTCTCATTGCCCCAGTTCTCTTCCGTAATAGGTAGCAATTTATGCAGTTTTTTAAGTGTCTCTAAGTAGTCGCAATAGTACCCACACCGTTCACAGGCTGCCAGCAAATAGTACATCTCTTCGACAATGTTCGGATTGTTTGACTTACGCCCAAGTGTCATGTTTTGTATTTTAGGAAGAACCAAATCAACAAATCCAAAAAAATCGCCCCTTCCAAACAGCTCTTTTCCTTTCATCGAACTCACCTTGCTCCTCCTTGTAATTCTTCCGTGTAAGTTGCAACAGAAAGCCCATCTTCTACAACACTGACAATATCATAGCACAGTACCTCCTGCACCATTAGTATAGCACAAATTTATAAAAAGTAACAACGCATCCTCTCTATCCTGTCCTATCAAAAGTGCTATGTGCAAAAGCAGACAGCGCGGGGGCGGTGCTATTGACCGTCCGCCGCGCTGTCTTTTGCTTGTTGCGGAATTATGCCAGCGTATGTCTGCTCTGGCAGCTGCTTGATTTACTCAGCTATGCCCCTCCGGAGAAACGTTACGCTTTGACTGCGGGTGCAGTCACTTTCCTTGCGGTGATGATATTTCTTGTCGCTGGGTTAGCCCAGCTTTGCCCACGTCAGGGGGCCGACGATGCCGTCCGCACCCAGACCGTTGGCTTTCTGGAATGCCAACACTGCTGCGTAAGTCTTGCTTCCGAAGATGCCGTCCACGCTGCCGCAGGTATACCCCTTGGCGTTGAGCAGCTCCTGGAGCTTACGCACGGCATCACCGCGGGAGCCGGTGCGGAGCATGGGCTGGGTCGTGACGGGCGTCACGTTCACAGGCGTGGCGTCATAGAGCTTCGCCCAAGTGAGCTTGCCCACGATACCGTCCACGCCAAGGCTATTAGCCTTCTGGAAGGCAGTTACCGCCGCATAGGTCTTGGCTCCGAAGATACCGTCCACGTTGCCGGAATGGAAGCCCTTGGCATTCAGCTTCTCCTGCAGCGTCTTGACAGCGTCGCCGGTGCAGCCCCAATACACCATAGGCATATCGGGTACCACAGGGGCGTAGTGGCTGCCGCCGCCACCGGAGGAGGTGGACTTGCTCCACAGCTTGATGGAGCCGTTGATAGACTCATAGTTGGTGCTGTCGCTGGGGGTAAAGACCCACTTGTAGAGCTTGTTGGCCTCCACGGTGGTGGTACCGGGCAGAGCCGCACCTGTATCATCCACCCACTTGACTGTGCCGGGGACGGAGAAGGTGCCGCCGGTAGTGGTCAGCGCCGCGTCACTCAGCTTCTTGCCGGAGGTGGTGATGGCGGTGTACTTGGGCTCGCCGGTGGGGGTCGCCTGCTTGATGGTGAAGGTGTAGGTCTTGTCGGCGGTGGTGCCGTCCGCCCAAGTGGTGGTGGCCTTATCCTTCAGCGCCACGGTGACGGTGTGGTCACCGGCGTTGGTCTGGCTATTGCCGGTCACGGTGTAGTCCGCGGTATCGGCAATGCCGTAGGTTTTGGCGTTTCCGTCATAGGTGAACACCGTGGTGTCGGCGGCGGGGATGGCCACCTTTTTAGCCGTAATGGTCAGGGTGGCCGTGGCGATGCCGAAGTTGATGCTATCCTCGTAGGTGGCGGTCACGGTGTAGGTGCCGATGCCCTCGGGGAACCCAGCCAGCAGCGTGCCGGTGCCGGCGGTGTAGACGTAGTTCCACTTGGCGCCGGTGCCGAGATTGGTGCCGCTGATGGTGGCTTCCTTATACTCCATCCAACTGCCGGTGTACTCCTTCTCGCCGTCAGGGAAGGTGATGAAGGCGCTGACATCGGTCTTATCCAGCACGTTGACGGTGATGGGACGCGCGGAGACGGCGATGTGGTTGGCGTCACCGGCGTAGTGGGCCTTGAACGTCTGCGTGCCGGCGGTGTTCATAACGGTGGCGGGGGCATCCCAGTTCCAGCCGGCGGGCAGCTCCACGGTGGACAGCTTCTGACCCTTGACGCCCTTCAGTCCGGTGGGGTCGGCGGGGTTGATCTGGTTGATGTTCACGGTGGCGGTGGTGGTATCCTTGTTCAGCGTGTAGTTTTCACCGAGGCCGCCCTTTTCCATCTTCACCAGCACGTTGACGGTCTTGCCGGTGCCCGCCGTGTCATCGGCCATGGTGGCGTAGACGTGGTAGTGTTCACCCTGCTTCACTTCGGCGGCAACCGGCAGCGTCACGGTGCAGTCCACGTCCAGCTTGCCCTCCACGTAGTCGCGATCCGTCGTGTGGACGGTTCCGATGTCAATGGGCTTGGGCTGGATCTTGAAGTTGCGGCTGAAGGTACCCGTGTAGTTGCCGATGCCATCGACGTAGACGGTGGCCGCCTCAAAGACGTGGACGTTGGTGCCGTATCTGACGGTGTAGTCCTTGTCCTTGACCAGCGTCACCTCGCCGTCCTTCACCACGGCCTCAGGCTGTTTGGGCGCGCCGGTATACGTATAGGTGCCGGTGATGGGCTGGAGCATGTTGCTGATGCTCTTGGGCTCAATTTTGAAGTTGGCGTGACCCGTGTAGATGTGGGTGGCCGTTTCGCAGACGACATTCACCACATACTCGCCCGCGTCGGTGGGGGGCGTGTCGCTGCTGTAAGCGGAGGAGGTCGGGGTGCTGTAATGAACCAACGTCTTGATGGTGCCCTCCGGCTTGGTAAAGACGGGGTCTGCCAGCGCCGTACCGTAGGTGGTGTCCGCCTGCGTCACCGTCAGGCTGGTGGTGTCGACGGTCTTTTTGGTGAGAGTGATGTCCAGCGTTTTGCTGGCAGTGCTGCCGACAGTGCTGCATTTGGCGGTCAGCTTGATGGTTCCGGACTCTGCGGTCTTATCTACCTTCAGAGTAGCACTGCCGGGAATCGAGGTCGTATCCAGCTCCACGCCGGTATAAGTCTTATCCAGCTCCCAGTAAACCATCCCAGAGGTTTCCTCACCGTACTGGTCATAGACCTTGGCAGTGTAGTCCACTTTTTTCGTGACGGTGCCGGTGGGAATAAGGAGACTGGTTTCCGGGGCGTCGCCCACCTGATCGCAAATCACCACAAAGGTGTCCTTTGCTGTCTCCCGGTGAAGGGTCATGTCCAGATTATTACTATCAACGCCTTGGCATGTGGCGATAGCGTACACTTTGATGCCCGGCGCCTTGTTGGTCACGGTGAGCTTGCCGGTATTATCGATGCTCACGCCGGTGACGGGATTACCGGCAGTGTCGGTGACACGCCAGGTAACCGTCTGCCCGGTCATCTCTTGGAGGTACTGATCCAACACCTCGGCTGTGAATTGCTCATCTTTAGAACTCGTTCCGCCGGGTTCAGTCACCTTGGGGACTGGCATGTTGTGAAACAGTTTGCTCACGAGCACATGTGTCACCTTGCTCGTCTCGCGGGTGATGGTGTAGGTTACCGGGTCGGATGTCAAGGTAGTACCGAGCTTACCCACGACCTTTACCTCGCCGGCCTGAGCGGTTCGATTTACCTTCATTTTTCCGTCAGTAGTCAGCGTTACGCCGGTGGGAACACCGCCCTCGATGTCATAGGTGATAGAGAATGTGCCGGTCATGGGCTTGCCGTACTGGTCGTAGACGGCCGCGGTGGGCAGAGCGATTTCGTTAGGAGTATCGCTTTTGGGAACCGCCACGGTGGTATCGGCAGGAGCCGTGAGGTCGATGGCGCTCTCAACCGGGGTGTCCTTGGTGATGGTGACATCCACCTGCCCGGTGGGCAGAGTGACGGACGGATCTCCGATCTTCAGGCCGGAAAGGCCGAAGGTCTTGGTGCTGCCGGCCACGCCGGCCTTTACGGTGAAGCTGGCCTGCATGGCGACCGTCCCGGCGTCAAACGAGGCAGCAGTAAGGCCCGTGGCCACGATACGCACAATGTTGCTGCCGGAGATATCCACCTTGCCGATGTTCAGCTTCGCGATAATATCGGGGGCTGCGCCATCTCCATTGTAGGAGAAGTAGGTGTCGTCAAAATTCAGGTCAAACTGAAGCGTTTGGGTGGAGGCGACCTGCGGAAGCCTCACGGTGACCTTCACCACGTCTCCCTCTTGCAGCGTGGACAGTGTCCTGCCCGCAGGAGGCTCCACGTCCACGGTCATGGCTCCCGCTGCGAGTGCTGTTGTCGGCACAAGGGTCAACAGCATCATCAGCGTGAGAAAAACAGATAGCAATCTTTTCTTCATAACAAACTCCTTTTATTATTTTAGTTTTGCGGGTATACGTTAGAAGCAGAGATTCAGGCAGGCGAGGACGTCATCCACATCTATTACCCCGCTGCCGTCAATATCCGCTTTGCGGATGTCATCTGCGGTGGGTGTGCCGAAGCACAGGTTGAGGCACGCCAGGACGTCATCCACATCCACCACTCCGTTCTCGTCCAAGTCACCCATCAGATAGATCGTGACATTTTTATCGGTGATATCAACCGATTCGACGGTGAGAGGTATGAGGCGGGGCGCATGACCCTTCTTCATCACCTTCAGGGTATACGTTCCGGCGGGGACGGTGGGGAAGGAGTAAGTCGCGCTGTTGCCGCTCACGATGACTTCATACGCCGGTTCGGTATGCCCTGCCTCAATGAGCTGCACGGTGACATCGTCGCTATCGCTGCCGTAGCTGGTGACCGTCCCGCTCACCTCCACGCCCTTGGACTTGACCGGGAGGGTGATGTCCGTCAGCGTGAGCGTATTGAAATAACTATTGCTGGCGGTGTACGCCGTTCCGTCGATAACGACAGCTCCCCCGGTGATCTGGCAGCGGTTCTCCGTGCCGCTGATCTTCAGCTCGGTGAGGGTCATTTCCGTGGCGCCGCCGGGAGCCGTTGTGGCACCGTCCGCCCAGGTCAGCGTCGTGACGGTGTAGCCCGTCGGCAGCTGGTCGTTCAAGTCTGCCGCCGTGGGCAGGGCGTCGCCGGGGTGCAGCTCCATCGTCAGCACCGGCTTGGTAAGCAGGCGTATCTCCGCGCGAAGGAGCTTGTTGCTTTCACGGGTGAAGGGGATATCCTGCGTCCCCGAAGCATGATTGAGCCTCATAGAAAGCTTGTCGAGGCTGTCAAAGTAAGCTCCCTCCACGGGAGTGACCTCCACCTGCGCGGTGTAGCATTTCCCAGGCTCGAAATCCGCGTCCGGCTCCAGCTTTTGGCTGCCCTCATACCAGTCATAGGTCAACTGCCGGCGGCTGCCAAAGTTTTTATGGAAAAAGCTCAGAGCGCCAATGGGTCCATCCTCCGGGGTCATTTTCAACCTTGTTTCACCCGTAATGAGTGGGTCTCCATTGAGATTGGCCGTCACGGTTGCATTGTGTGTTGGCATGGTGAGGGTGGTAGTGGGACTGTAACGGTCAGCCACGCCCACATTTGATCCAGTCCAGTTCTCGAACACCTTTCCGCCGGTGGGCGGATCGGCTCTGACCTCTACCAGCTCGTTGCCGCTTATACTGTAAGTCCTTGCGCTGCCTGTGCTGCTGGTTGAGAACTCACTGCCATTGGCTTGATACGCCCTTCCGTTTACTACCGTAAGGGTGTACTTGATATTTGTCGGGTCAAGCTTGATGGTAAAGTTTTCCTTGCGGATGACGGAATAATCGTCGCTGCTGCTTTGGGGGTCAGGCACCCGCACGCCAACCCGGAAAGCCCCGGCACTGTCAATGGAAACAGATCCGGTATAGGGTTCAAAGAAGCGATCCATAGCGGTTTTGGGTTGTGTGCTGTACACCAGCTCCGCATTGATGGGCCACTGGTCGGGGTTTTTCTTGGTGACGGTGGCCGTGATGGAGTCTGTGATGGTGAGAGTGGAACCTTTCAACGTGTAATTCTCTTCGGGGGCAAAGGTCACCTCGTAAAGCTCGCTTTGGCTTTCCGAAATCTTCTGCAAAAGAATCTTCGTCGTCGGGCTCCATGCGCCGGTCACCTTGGATTTGAACCGCACCCTCAAATGGGTTACGCCGAGCCAGGTTTCACTATCCTTCAGCACGATGACGCCGTTGTTCGCACGCGGCGAGGTTCCGATCGGTTCGCCGGGGTCGTTGCCGCCGTTGCCGCTTTTATTAAAGGTATAGTACATCTCGTACTTGTCGTAGTCGAAGTTGGTCGCCTTCACGATCAGCCCCCTGGCAAACGGATAACAGGCGGTTTCGCGGGGTGACAGCGGGGTTTGCCCGCCGCTGCAGTTCAGCGAGACCAGCTGCGGCGCGGGCGGGAGCGTCAAATCATCGAGATCGGGAACAAAGGGCTCGCTGAAATGCCATCTGCCGTCGAAATTCAAGGCAATGCGCTTCGCGCCCGTATCCGAGAGGGCATAGGTGATGCCGCTGCCCGACTGCTTTGCGAAGACGCTTCTACCGGAAACAACAGCCTTGATATCATTCCCGGAATTATCCGTTGCCGCCACCGGCGAACTGCCGGAGAGCTGGAAGGTTGCGGGAACGAGCATGCCCTTTACGTCCTTCATGGAATCCGGCGCCGTCCAGGAGACCGTACCGGTGGTGCGGTTGGCAGCGGGGCTGTACCCTTTTGTCCATGTAGGGGTGCCGCCAAAGGGATCGTACTTCGCCAGTATATAGTAATGGCCTGCACCGGTAATATGCAGTGTGACCGTTTCGTCGGAAACGGGCTGACCGTTAACGGGAAGGTTCTCACCGGGATCCTCGGCGGTGAGGCTTTCCGCCATCGCCACCCACTTCTTAAAGGGAATCTTGCTTTCCGGGGCGGTAATGGTGATGTCGACAGCCCCGTCTTTCAACGGCCCCCACAGCTCATCATAGGCCTTGAACTTGCCGTCCTGGATCCTTCCGTCAAAAAGCTGCACCCTAACGGCGGCGGCGAGGCGGGGGAAATACTGGATCCGCTTGATGTGGTCAGACGTGAATGTCTTTACGGTAACGTCCTCACTCACGGTGATACCCGGGTACGCAACAAAATCAAATCTATCGGGGTCATTGTCGTTGTCGGTGCGGTAGCCCTTGCGGGCGATACTCATGTACCCCACATTCTCTATCGCGAAATTGGCGGAATCGGAAGAGGCATAGCCGCGGAAAACACGCGGGTAAGTACTCTCCAGATCGTCGCACCCGAACTCGATATTCACGGTACCGGTGGTATCAATGCTAATGAAAGAGTTTCCGCCCCTATCGTGAGCAGACGCCCTCACGACTTCACCGACATTGTAGCTCTTGATGTCCAGGCTGGCGTTATCGAACACATAGAGATCGCTCGTAAAGATCGTATGAGAACCATCGCTTTCATAGCTGGGCAGCTTCAGATCGATCGATACCTTTGCATCTCCCCTAATGGTCAGGCCTTTGGTAAAGATACACTGGGCGGTCAGCATCTGGTACGCGGTATTGCGGTCATTCGCGTTAATGGCCAGCGAACCGCCGCCGTTTATGATGAACGACAGTCCTTGCGGCTTGCCGTCCCCGGTTTCCTTACCGCAGGAAATGGCCCGGTAGTTGTTCTGGTTGGCATCCACAGCGTATCCGTCCTTGGGCGCAAGCACGTTAGTGCCATTCAGCGAAATGACGACAGAATTGGCGTATTTGTTTCCCGGCACATAGGTGATGGACTGCCCGTTAAAGTCTTGCAGTATCAGCGTCCACTGGTACATATTAGTTTTCGTCAGGTATGCCACATAGATACCGGGAATGCGGGGCTCGGATTCTGTGTAGTAACCGCCGCTGCCATTCTTCCTGATGACGTCACCGGGGTACAAAGAAAGCGACTGCCCGTTGTCCATGATCACCTTGATGCAGGCATCTCCCGTCGCCGCCATCATAGCGGGCTGCGATGCGGTCATCTCCCCCGTGGCGGTGACGCCGGGGTCAGGCTCCGGCGTCTCCGGTGTCTCTGGGGTCTCCTGCACCTCCGTCACCGCCGGAGCGGGCGGGTCGGTGCTGCCGTCCTCCGCCGTGGCCAGTGTCATGGTGGGCAGCATGGTCGCCACCATCACCAGCGCCATCAGCCAGGCGGTCAGCCGTTTGTAGGTTTGTTGTCTCACTCTTGCTTTTCCTCCCTCCTGAATTCGGTGTCGCGGCTCTCCGCCGCTCTCATGCTCTCGGCCGCCTCGGCAAGCCATGCGCGCATCTGCTGCGGGTCAAGGTCGCCGATGCAGTAGCCGTCGATGAGCGTCAGCTCCACCGCCTTATCCAGCGCGGCCAGCTTTTCCGGATGCCCTTCCTCGCAGACGAGATAGACCCGGCACCCCGGCCGCCTCTTACGCACCGCGGCGGCAATGTCGCAGCGGCCGGAGACGTCCTTATCCTCCACTCCGTTTGAAAAGTCCATCTCCAGCACCAGAAGATCCGCCCGCTCCGCCTCGCAGTTCCACACCACGTCGTCAAAGTCGTCGGACAGGATCGCCAGCGGCCGGCAGCCTCCCAGCCTGCCCAGCCAGTCCGCCGCCCGGCGGGTCATGGCGGGTGTGGTGAAGCACACCGCCGCCTTGGGTGTGAGCCGTTTGGCTCCTGGGCCGCTTGCAGGCGGCTCCCGCTTTCGGAAAAAGCTCAAACCGCCGCCCCCTCTCTCTGCGTCACGCCTGCCTTCGGCAGCCGCGCCCCGCACTCCGGGCAGTATGCCGCGATGCTCGTCACGGCCACGCCGCAGCCGGGGCAGCAGCGGTGGCGGGAGAGGTAGAAGTCGTACAGCGTCCTGCTCGGCAGCACCGCGCCGCAGTCAGTGCAGTGCGTGTCCTGTGCGCCGTTGGCTCTGCCGCACTCCGGGCAGATCTTGCGCCGCTTCATGGTCTCCGGCCCGAAGCCGTATTCCAGCAGCGTCACCTGCCGCAGGGCTTTTTTTGTCCGCAGATCGTACTCGCTCACTCCACCGCCCCCTTTCCTCCTGCCGTGCCGCCCACCAGCAGCCTTGCCCCGCAGATGGGGCAGCAGCGCGGCGCTGCGCCCTGCAGCCTTACGCCGCATTGATGGCAAAAGGCGGGGAACTCCGCTTCCCACGGGGCGCAGTCCAGACACAGCCCCGCGTTGACATTGAACATAGCGGAGGAAACATACTTCCCGCATTGGGGACAATGGTTGAACTCCCACTTGCCCTCCGTTGCCCACGCGATCTCCAGCGCGGCTTCCTCCGTATCCACCTGAATGGGGCGGGTCACGCAGCACAGCTCACCGGAAATGTCGCAGTAAAAACGGAAGACCCTGCTGCCTCCCGAGTCGGCAACGACCCGATAGGCTGCCGTTTTCTTCGCCTGCTCCATCCGCATTCCTCCTCCCTTTTTCAATTTCGCCTTGTAAAGCTGTCGTGGAATATGCTACAATGGAAAGGCTTAAAGAGGCGGTCGGCTCGACGGGGTAGGGCGTCGAGCGATTTTTAGGTTGGAGCTTCGCTCCAATCTAAAGGGGTATCCCTGTAACGATTCTCCGTTCACCTGACGGTCGCCGGACGGTGCGTCCGGCTCCGCACACCATTCTTGTACCATATTTTCATTCTTTTGTCTGTCCCCTAAATCCCTCATTTAGGGGACAAAGAGAAAAAATATTTTTGAAAAATTTGAAAATCTACTCGATTTTTCAAGCATCTGTTCTTTTTCGGAGGTATATTTCATGAAAAAGCGTATGCTGGCGGCTCTGCTGCTATCCGCCCTTCTTTTCACCCTCTCCGGCTGCGGAGAGAAGTCCCTGCTGAATAAAAAGGAGCCGGTCTCTCTGACCTTCTGGCATGTCTACGGCGAACAGGCAGGCTCGCCTATGGATCTTCTGGTGCAGGAGTTCAACCGCACCGTGGGACAGGAGCGCGGCGTGCAGGTGAAGGTCACCGGCACCAGCAGCGCATCCAAGATCGGCGGCTATCTGAAGGAGGCACAGAGCGGCGGGCAGGAGGTGCAGGAGATGCCCGACCTCTTTACCTGCCACATCGCCGACGCGCTGGAACTGGGCGAGGATAATCTTGTGGATTGGAACGAGCAATTCACCGCTGATGAGCTCTCCGACTTCGTTCCCGGCTTTCTGGACGATGGCACGGCGGAGGACGGTCGGCTGTTGGTGTTCCCCGTCTCCAAGTCCACGCAGCTTCTGATGTGCAACGGCAGCGGCTTCGCCCGCTTTTCCGATGCCACCGGCGTCGGCTATGATGACCTCGCCACATGGGAGGGCTTTTACGACGCCGCGGGCAAGTTCTACGACTGGTCGGGCAAGCCCTTCTGCGCGCTGGATTATCCCATCCGCGCCGTGGAGCTCTGCGCCATGGAGCGCGGCAGCGGGGATTTCCACACGGAAAACGGCTGGTACGATACCGACAATGCCGTATTCAAGGAGAGCTGGATGCAGTTCGCCCGATCCCTGGCGCAGGGCCATGTGGTGGCCTCTGACCTCTACTCCAACACCCAGGTGATGACCGGCGATGTGGTGTGCGGCCTGGGCTCCTCCGCCGCCATTCTATATTATAATGATACCGTCACCTACCCGGACAACACGCAGGAGCCCATGGATCTCCATGTGCTGCCCATGCCGAAAACGGCGGGCGCGGACGCTCTGATGACGCAGGCAGGCGTGGGGCTTTGCGCCTATAAGACCACCGAGCAGAAGGCGGAGGCGGCCGCGCTGTTCGTCCGCTGGCTGACGGAGGCGGAGCGCAACCTCGACTTCGTGGCGCAGACCGGCTACATGCCGGTGCGCAGCGGCGCCTTCGACGCTATCTCGGATTACGACAATTTCCCGGCACCCGCAGCGGCCTATGAGAGTCTCTATGCCGCGCTCAAGACCATGCGTGAGGACTATGTCCCCGTGTCCGAGCCGCGCTTCGAGGGCTACTACGGCAAGGTCAGCGTCCTCTATGACGGCCTGCGCCAGCTCCAGCAGGAGCTGCCCAAGCGCGCCGCAGCCGGTGAGGACATCGACGCGCTGGCGGAGGAGACTTGGGCGTTGTTCTGCTCCATTCGCTGAAAAAATCGACTGCATCGGAAGGGGGGTGAAGGCCCATGCCCAGCTTTTTGCTCTCAAAACTGAAGCAAGCGCAGCCATCCATGCGCCGGCGGCTGTTTCTATACATGGGTGCATTGGCGGCTCTGCTGCTGGCGGTGCTGTTGGTCGCCCTGCTTCTGCTTGGGCGGCTCAAAAGCCCGCGGGCTGAAACGGAAAAGGCTCTGACCTTCCAGATGGGGGCCTTTCGCTCGGATATGGCCTCCCTGTGGCGGAATGTCTCTGTCATGGGCGTCCATCTCTCGCAGGATATGACAGCCCTCATTGAGGAGCAGACCTCGGACTTTTCCTCCCTCGACGGGGATGCAGCCGCCGTGGGTGCCTTGCAGGAGGCCATGCTGGAGCCGCTGTGCCAGTATGTGCGGCAGACGGATTGCTCCGGCGCGTTTATAATGCTGGGCGCTTCACTCGGCTCCGATCCCACTGTGGATTCCCACGCCGGACTGTATGTGCAGCGCGGCAACGCCGAGCGCACCACCGGTGACCTGCTGCTCTATCGCGGCATGGCGGACATCGGGCGGCGGCATAAGGTAATGCCCCACCGGAAGTGGGCGCAGGAATTTGACCTGTCGAGATTTCCCGTCTTTGCGGAGCATCTGGAAAAGGCGTCCGCACCCATAGAGCGTAGCTGCCGCACCACAGAGTTCATCACCCTGCCCGGTACCACAGAGCAGGCGATATTACTGACCGTCCCCCTGATCGGCGCGGATGGCACGGTATACGGTCTGTGCGGCTTTTCCGTCAATCAGACCTACTTCTTGGCGCACCACGCGCAGCCGACCGGCATTGGCAGCCTTGCCTGTGTTCTGTCGGATTCTGCGGAGGGGCTGGATGTTCAAAGAGGGCTTCTGACCTATCCCACGGGCGACTTTTGTTTTGTGCCGGATGAGCTGCTGGAAAAAAGGAGCCTGCGCGGTGCGCTTACCGCCTTTGTAGGGTCGGAGCTTTCCTTTGTCGGCATTTCGGAGCCGTTTACAGTGGCTGCCGGGGATGAGGCGCCTCACGATCTGACAGTGCTGATCTCAAAAGCCGCCTATGACCGTGCCATGCTGAAAAGCGGGATAGAGATCGCCGCCTTGCTGACGCTGCTGGTACTTTTTGCCGTGGGCTGCTGCCTGTTCTATACCCGCCGCTATTTCAGACCCATACTGGAGGACATCGATCATGTCACTGTGGCGGGCGGCGAGAAGGGAAAGCCCATCTTTGAGGAGCTGCTGCCCATCTCCGAGAAGATCCGATCCCATGAGGAGGCTGTGACCGCTCTGAAGGCGGAACGGCAGGATGCCCAGGACAGAGCCGAACAGCTTTTAGGTGAAAAGCTGGGACTTCAAGAGCAGGTAGAGGGTATGCAGGGGCAGCTGGACGATTCCCTTGCGGAGATCCGTCGTTTGGCTCACCTCGGAAAGAAGGAGCTGAAACCGGCTGACTATGATAAATTCTTAAAGGGCTATGCCAAGCTGAGCACCAAGGAGCTCGAAATATGCGAGGCTCTTGTCAGCGGCCTGAGTACCCGCCAATGTGCGGAGCAGATCGGCTGTGCCTCCAGCACCGTAGATACATACCGCAAGAGGGTTTATGAAAAGACCGGCATCCACAGGGTGCGGCAGCTGCAGCTCTGCGTTGCGCTCATGCGGGTGGAGCAGCAGGAGTCGGAAACACAGAAAGAATAATGACGGCAATGGCGGCGGCGCATCTCTCCACGAGACGATGTGCCGCCGCATACTTTTCTGCAACCATCAAATCTAAGCACGCGTAAAGCCCAAGGCGGGCAGGTCAAATGACCTGCCCGCCTTGGATTATTTGTTTTCCGGTACTCCCGGAACTAACATGGTTACACCTGTGCAAAACCACTGCCCCGAGTAAAAGCGGTAACTCTCTTTTTTACTTGTGAATATGGTTTTTTGTGGTACAATACAACATAAGTGTTCAACTGCAAACCGTACATTGGCATTTAAGCAATAGGGAAAATGAGGTAAGACCATGGGTGCTGTGTCAAATAGAAAATGGGATTTCTGGATAAACAAAGCGTATTTTGATGGCATCTTTTCGGACAGCGGCTTTTTTGAATGTATTCTTGTGCAGACACTAATGACCCCGCAGACAGTAGAATTTCTTTCGGAAAGATTTACAATCGGTTCAAAGGATGTACTTATAACTTCACGTTCCAGTAGAGAATTTGTGGAAATGAATATGCGGTCTGTTGATGGACTTCTCTGTTTAAAAATTCGAGATACATTTCACTCTGATTGCAATTTGGACGATTTAATAAAATCCATCTTGGAGACCATAGATGCGATTTCAATTTGTGTTGATGCTTCACTGGAATGCAATAGAATTGACTTTATCAGCGATCATCATGGGAGAATCTTCTCTGCAACAAGAAGACCGTTTCGGCGTGGGATGGCTTTTGAAGTAGAAGAGCGATGCACTGCACAGCAAAAACTCTTGACTGATCTGAATTATTACAAACCGACAACGCCGGAATTAAAAGTTGCGATTCAACACTATTTAACAGGCATGACACTTCTTGGTCTTGAAGATCAGTTGTCTGGTTTGACCGATGCAGCATTCATGCAGTTTTTCCAAGGCTGCGAGGCACTTTCTAATGCTACAGAAGAAACCAAAGGCTTGTGTACGCACTTATGTCGCTACATAGCTAAACTCGGTTGCCGTGATGCTATGGTCTTGCAGATATTAGCTTTTCATGTATATCAGGTTCGAAATAAGTATTTTGGGCATGGAGATGTAGCGCATAATTTTAATGCAATTAACGACTATGAGCTTGCATACCAGCTCACAAAGCAACTGCTTGTGGTTCGATACTTGTGTAAGAGGCTAATAGATATAAATGCGCCTTCTAAACAAACATTGATTCGCGAAATGAGATTTTTTCCTCAAGCTGGCTCAGAAATGTTTCATGGCACTGTTGAAGAACTAAGCACCACTTTTAGAGTCGATTATCCCAAAAGAAAAGCCAAAATATATGATGAAAAAGGGGAGAAAATCGAAGAGTATACGATAACGTAAAAAAGATGTGTTCGGGTCGGGCAAAAATAACCACTTGGCTGTAACCTCCCGGCACAAACAAATGATACCGCGCTAGACCGTCTATGCCCTTACGTAGATCTGTATACTCACAGGCGACATTGACTTTATTTGCACCGGCGAAATCATTCAGCATAGGCGCAGAGGCTCCACCAGCATTTTCAGCCGCTCCGCATCGCATCTGGAGTAAACATCCAGGCTGGCGTTGCCAATATTGTCCGCCATCACAATTCGTTGTAGCCCTTGTGTATCATGCAGAGAGCCTTTGGCGAAAATCGCCAAAGGCTCTCTGCATTTTTTGTTTTGGTACATTCCGCGCGGCCACAAAATTTAGCCTTATTTTTAGCCTTATGGCTTCAAAATTCAATCATACAGTCCGTCAGCATTTAACAGCGCGATTCCTCTCAAAGCCTTTATTACCAACACTTTCGGGCATCAGTCAACACGACACAAAATCGCCCTGCGACAATTCAAGTCCCGCCTCGCGCACCAGTAAGGAAAGACACCCTTTTGGGTGTCTTTTTTCTTGTCCCTCCCACGCAAAAAGGAGACGCTTTCGCGTCTCCTTTCAGGCTGTCGAAAAAGCCGTCGGCTTTTCTCGACAGCCTGAAATAATGCCG
>OLWA01001784.1_pt1 | contig 21131 bp, 19 predicted proteins | sample 1673251 | NCBI WGS metagenome assembly OLWA01 (sample SAMEA3178937, study PRJEB25190) | human gut metagenome | biome: human gut; feature: human-associated habitat; material: faeces | place: Austria | collected 2013 | reverse complement strand
TAGAGCACAACACTTTTAATGTTGGGGTCCTGGGTTCGAGCCCCAGGCGGATCACAAGTAAAACGCTGAAAACCAAGCAGTTAGATGAAAATCTGGCTGCTTTTTTCTTTTTATATACTTCAATTTACAGCACAGTTTCACGTCTTCTGTAAACCGAGATGTAAACCGGTAAACCAAATGAACGGAACTGTTAAAGTACTGTGTTACAAATCTAAAACGCTCAGTAATGGCGAACATCCACTGATGCTATGTGTCTGTAAAGACAACAAACGTAAATATCAGAGTCTTGGAATATCTGTAAACGCTGAGCATTGGGACTTCAAGAGCAATCAGCCGAATGACAAATGCCCCAATCGTGAGAGAATCATCATTCTAATAAATGAGAAAGTGAATGAGATTCAGAGAATCGCCTTAGACAAGAAAATCGCAGGCAGAGATTTCTCTGCATCTACCCTGATTGAATCTGTCAAACCCTCTGCTTCGTCAAAAAAGACTGTCGGAGACTACTATCTGACATATATAGACAATCTCAAAAAGGAGAATCGCCTGAGATATGCCGGAATGTACGAGGTTTCATACAATTCATTTATAAAGTTTGCCAAGCATCTTGATATTCCATTCTCCGATATTGATGTTGGTTGGCTCAAAAGATTCGAAGCATGGGGAAAGTCGCAGAATCTATCTGTAAGCACTATCAGCACACGCCTAAGACATCTGAGAGCTGTGTTCAATCTTGCGCTGTTGGAACACGCTATCAAGAGCAACTGCTACCCTTTCCATAATTATAAGGTCTCAAAGCTGAATAAAGCCACAGCCAAGAGAGCCTTAACGAAAGATGATATTCGCAGAATCATGGAATATCCAGGTAAAAGTCAAATGGAGTGTCTTGCAATAGACATATTCACATTCTCCTATTTGTGTGCCGGAATCAACTTTATAGACATGGCGAAACTGAAATATTCAAATATTCAGGAAAATCAGCTTGTCTATAACCGAGAAAAGACAAAAAAGCTCATCATAACTCCTTTGCAAGAACGTGCCAAACAGATTATTGAGAAATACAATAACGGAAAATCGGCGTTTGTCTTTCCAATCCTCTCCCACTTCCATAAGTCCGAAGTTCAGATAGCCAATAGGCTTCACAAAGTCTTGGCGAAGCTAAACAGACACTTGAAAGAGATAGGCAACAAACTCAACCTGCCAATAACTCTTACAACCTATGTGGCAAGACATTCTTTCGCCACAGTCCTAAAAAGAGCCGGAGTTTCGACCTCTATCATTAGCGAATCATTAGGACACAGTTCAGAGAAGATAACGCAAGTCTATTTAGACAGCTTCGATAAGGAGCAGATGAATGACGCTCTGAAATCGCTACTCTAAACAGCAGAATTCCCGTCAGTCAGTAAATGATTGGCGGGATTTCGCATTAACGGATATTAACAGATGGCTTTAACATCTTGATTTATGGCAGTCTGCAAAAATTTACGTAACTTTGCACTCGCCAAGTTGATTACTTGGCTGGTCTCCTGAGAGACCTCGCAAGAGCTCTTTGACATAGGTGTAACTATCAATCTCTGCAAGCGTCATGCAGTTAAAAGGAGACGAACAGCACGTTTAATCCGTACGAAAACTGTTTTACGGTTTTTAAGTTTGCATTATCAGTTATTTAGTTGAGAAAAACTCAACTATTTAATGAATAGTGAATTAAACAAATAACCCGCGTGGAGACCTCTCTCCACTCACAAAACATTTAAAATATGGAGATAAAAGATTTCGCCATCAATGGTGGCAAAGAGAGCACTGCTCTCGCAGTCGTAAACGTGTTAATCAACGGTGTTGCAAAGGAAGTGATTCCGGCTTTCACCAAGTACTCAATCCATCGTCGCAATCTCTCCAAGACAATGGAGAACGTGGATATGGCGAAAGCCTTGCCCACAGTCTTCGGATTCACCTCACCCTCTATCTTCCGTGCGGAGAATGTTCAACTGTCGGATTTATACGGGAACGAGATTCCTACTGAACTTGACGAGCGTGTACTCGTCTATCTTGACAAGGCTGACAACCTCAATCTTTTCGAGTACCTGACAGAACCACTTCCCTCTCAGTTTGTGGAGTGTGAAAATGTGGCTGATGCCTACAACCGTGTCAGCACTTCCTTTGCATTGGCTCAACTTCCCCAAAAGGATGAATGGGTCGGTCTTTGTGAGGTGACGACCAAAGAAAACGTACTGTCGCAGATTCGCGAGTTTGCGAACAAGTACAAAATGAACGGAACGGTTGCCCAAGCCTACTTTGGGCTACGGTACACAACATCTGTCCTCCAAAAGGCAGCTCTGACAAAGACCACACCGTTAGAGGACAACACCTCATATCGTTCATTGGAAGAAGCCACTCAATTATATGATGCAGTCAAACTTGCTCTCGGAGCAAAGGCGGCAGGACAGACGAGATATGTTAAGGCACTTAACACGAGTGTAAACCTCTACTCGTTGAAGCAGGTTTTAGAGGCTCTTGGAGACTTGCGACCTGCTGAGTGCAAAGCCATCTTGGACGCTTCGTCAGAAAGTAAGGGCGAAACGCTCACCGCTTGCATCGGTGGGCATGTGGGAGTAGGAGGAATGCAAGAAGCTGCCTAACCCAATTAAAAGAACGAGAGTTACACCAAAACGCCGAGAGGGCGATCCGTTTGGGTCGTCCTCTTTTTCTTATATAAACTCATATCCGCTTTTCCTGAATCCGTCAGACATTGTAACCTTTATCGGTTTCAGTCTTATTCCGTAATCTCTTTCTAATTGAGTGGCGACACCTTTCTTACTAATACCGTAGTCAGCATATATTCCGGTCATTGTTCGCTTTATATCCTCTGTTGACATTCTTTCTCCAACTACAAATACTTCTCTGAACTTCCGTTTGATGTCGTTTTCACGATAACTCCGTTCCAATTCATTTTTCAGGTCTTTCTCCTTATAGCCTAATGCCTTTATCCTCTCATAACCTAATCTATCATAATACAGCCTTAAATCCTCATTCTGTCGCTCCATAATATCAGAAGCAAGATAGAACCTACACGATTCTTTCATCTGTCGTAACTCACAATACCGTTTCATTCTATCTGCAAAACCCTCTTTTACAAGAATACACTTCAACTGTTCCTTATAGTCCCACTGAATTTCTTTGCCCTTAATACCAAATCCGCTTTCCTCCAAATGTTTCTTGACTATAATGCTATCCTGATAATTCTCATGTTGAACATCATAGGCAAACAACTCATTCAGATACGCCCAACGATTAACTGTAAAACGGTCTACCTTCTCATCATACCGTACATAGCTCTCACTATATTTCTTGATATTTTGCATTTCCGAAGTTTCCTTTATTATCTCTTTCTTAAAATAATCAGGCGCACCATTCTTCCATTCAGCCATTTTTTCAGACTTCTCTAACTTTTGCTCTATGGCTTGCTTGTAAACTTCTGAATCCCACTCTCCAATATCCACATTATAAATAAATACGATAGTCTTTCTAAATGGATTGCAAGCTAACCTCTGCCGTCCTGCTATCTGGGCTAATTCAGTGGCAATGTCAATAGAAGTGTGGACTTTCTTATTATCGCTTATTACGAATGTTGAAGCACACTTTGAGTAAAAATCACATCCGGCAAATGCAGTCGAAGTACAGAACGTAAACATCTTGTGTGGTTCTCCCTCTAATGGAATAGTACCAATGTCGAATCCTTTGTCAATTTGTCTTACTAACTTTCGGTTTTCTTCTGTGTCAGCCACAATTATATTAACATCTTCAGGGGGTAGCTCTGTCTGCCGAACTATATTTGCAATATTGGTAACGCTATTCAGGAATATCACACACTCTTTAGAAACAGCGTCTCCCTCTTTCGGAAAGATACCGTTCTGATAATTCCTGACTATCTTAATAGCGTTGTCTATTGGTTTGGCAGAAACGATACGTTCAACACCAATCTTCTCAACTCTATCTCCCCAAATCAATTCTGTGTAAGGCACATCTTTGAACTGTTCCATTTTCTGAATATACTTGTCTGCGATTGGAGTTGCCGACAGATAGGTAACATAGTCAAATTCATTCACTACATCCAATAGTGCTATTGCCTTGTCAGAACGGAATCCACTATCTATAAGAAGATATTGGTACTCATCAATTACAACACGCCAATCTGTTTTATCGTCTATCAGTTTCGCCAATCGTGGCATGGAATCATACGTTACCATAATTTTAGGCGTTTCAGTCTTTTCCAAATACGCCATAATCTCATCATTCTTCACATCTCCATATACCCCCAACAATCCCTTGTGCTGACCGATCTTATTCTTTATAAGATTGATACGTGGACTGCATATAATTGTCTTGTGTTCATCTTCAATCGCTACTGAGGTTGCACCGCATCCCGTTACACCTTTGTTTAATATGCCTTTCGGCAATTCAAATCCGTCCCAATTAGTCAGGAACTCTACATTTTCAGGTACTTGTTTTACGTCTTTTAATACCATTGTCAAAAAATTAAAATCATTATATCCACATCTGCAAATCCTATTGTCTGTTTATCAACAGATTTTCTTATCTTATTAAGTGTGTCAGGACTGAAAATCAGACAGTCCAATAATCTCAAAACCTACTAATTTATTTAAGGGAATCAGGAACAAAAATCAGACACAAACCAAGAAATAAAACCGAAACGCAAAGATTTCGGCTCTATTCCCATTTACATGAGCGGATATATTGATTTTCAAGAATTTATGGTGTCAGCCAGTAAAGTCCCCGATTCCTTTCTTGATATATGCAAATATAGACAACTTCCTACTGACTCCCAAACAAATACACCGCCAATCCTGAAAACAATACCTGACATAGCTGTAAAGTCAGAATCCTTTGGTTGGAGCACATTCATAAATTGGCACACCTCTATTCGACCATATTTCCCACTGCCGAAAATCAGAAAATAATATCGGATAATAACGGACAAATAGCACTCTGCAATTTTACTCTCTATTCGACTGTTTCAATCATATTAAATATGATAGCCCAAAACGTACCTTTTTAAGATATTCTATAAATAAGAAAATTAAAGCAAAAAGGTACGCATCCTTAAATAATCATGTCTCACTCTAAAATAATACACCCTGAAAATTTTTCGGAGAGTCTTTTAAGCGAGAGTTGACCTCTCTTTAACTCCCCCCCCCTCCCATACTTAAAAGAGAAGTCAAATGTAAACTGAAAAACTGTGGTGGAAATTTAACCTATCCAAAATAAAACCGACTATTCTTATTTGACGGTAATAGTTATCGTCCTTGCAATCAATAACACTTATCCCAACATGGAAACTACCACCACAACTGCATTGGCTATGACAGCCACCACAACCTCAGAACTTAACACCGTAGCAGAAGATGTGCAGTTTGAGGACATCGCCACCGTTCCCTCTGTGAACTTCCTTGAGGCAAATACATCGGAAATCTCAATCGAAGAACTGACCGTAAATTGTGTTGTGCCAACATGGGCGAATCAGGAACTCACAATCTCTCATCAGGACTTCATCAACACCGTGCATGACGCCGCTTGCAACGTGTTCAGCGTAGAACTTATCAACAAGCCGGAAATCCGTGTGTCGCACATCGTAAGGGGTAGAATCCCCTCTGCACTTGGCAAACGTGCGTCAGAACTCCTTGAATCGGAAAAGACGCAGTTCTATCAGCGACTTGCCTTTGCGTTCACCATTCCCTCTATCCACGAAACGATAGACGGACAACGCCTTGAACTCTGCATAGGAGGTGTACGCAACTACAACGACCTGAATCTCTACCGTGCCAACCGTGGTGCAGAGAAATTCTCCGTCTTCATAGGCTGGCGAATGAACGTCTGCTCCAATCAGGTGCTGACAGGTCAGGGTGCAAAGATTCAGCTTGAAGTGATGTCACTACACGACCTCTACAAGCAAGTGCTTGAACTGTTTTACACGTTCCGTCCGGCACAAGACATTCATCTGTTACAGACGCTTTCGCAAACACGCCTGACTGAAACGCAGTTCGCACAGATTGTCGGACGCATGAGGCTCTATCAGGCTCTGCCTAACCGCTATCAGCGCAGTGTGCCAAAACTCCTGATAACCGACAGTCAGATTAACAACGTCTGCCGAGACTTCTACGCAGATCCGAATTTCGGTGTCAAGGATAACACGATTTCTATGTTCGACTTCCACAACCTCCTGACGGAAGCCAACAAGAGCAGTTACATAGACAGCTATCTGCAAAGAGCCATCAACGCTACCGAAGTGTCGGTTGGCATCTGCAACGCTCTGCATGGCGATTCGCAATACGCTTGGTTCTTGGGCTGAGTGCTTATTGATTCCTGAAAAATCGGGCATTCCTTAATCAGTGGGGAGTGTCCGATTTTCTTTCCTGACATCCTTAATAATCAAGTAAAAACTTCAATTTTTCAGAAATGAGTACAGATTACATAGTTTCAGAGATTCAACTGAAATACAAACCGCAACCTCTCACAGAGACAATCAACAGTGCAAAAGACATTCACAAACTCCTGATAAACCGAGTGTACGATGAAGAAACAATTGGTTACAAAGAGACATTCAAGGTTCTGCTACTGAACAATGCCAACAAGATAATCGGCTACACTACCATTTCAGAAGGCGGTCTAACCTCTACCATTGTTGATGTGCGAGTGATTATGCAGACAGCATTAGTCAGCAACGCATCTGCAATTATCCTCACCCATAATCACCCGTCAGGCAACACACGCCCAAGCAGTCAAGATGATAGCTTGACTAAGAAGATTAAGGCGGCTTGTGAGATTATGGATATACGCCTACTTGACCATATCATAGTAACACCCTACGACAGCTATTACTCCTACTGTGACGAGAGTAGGCTATAAACTTATGCTTTAGAGCATATATCTTGAAAATTATGCTCCTACATAGCCCCACCAATAACATTTTTTTGTAAGTTTGCAACTGATTTCTGAGCCATAGAGTTGGCAGACGGAATCAACAACTTTGTAAAAAAGGTGTTATTGAAATTTTATCTTCTAAAGTCAAACTTCGCAACTTTGATATTCAGCATGAAGATGAGATTGGCAATAGCACCTGCATCGGTTGCTTATACCCTGCCGTGATTGGCAGATTATATAGCAATATCGGTGTGGGGCTATTGTTTTATCCATGCTGAAAGGTAATGCGAAGACCTGACTTTAGGATAAAACAAGATACAATCCTCACACCTTTTTATGTCTAATAACCAAGCCGTTTCAATGGAGGATGAGAAGCGATAGTATTTGAAATGACAAGAACATTACTATCATTGTTCATTCTGATATGTTCCTCTCTGACCTCGTTAGGGAGTGAGCTTGTTTACAGTAGTCCTGCTGAAAAAACATACGTTGATACTTCTTGTTGCAGAATTGTAGATTTGGGACATGGGGAAGTAGCTTATCAAGTAGCATATATAACAGTCTATACAGCTATTCAGGCAAATGGTACAAAAAAAGCTGTTTATGTTCAACAATATAATAAAAATTGGACTCAATCAAGAATAATCCACCGCCAATATTACGCAGAAAACGGCACTCTTATATCTTGGTCAGACGCTATTGGTAATTGGTTTATAATCTCACCGAAAACAATTGGTGCGACAATGCGAGATAAAGTGAAACAATACTTTTGAAAATAGTAAACACTTATAATTCATTTGAGTAATGGGTCTGTTTTCATATTTCAAGATTTCAAAAAACGAGAAACAAATACAACAGTTGTTAGATGAGATTGGCGAGATTTTTTATCATGTTGAATGCGTTGAACGCAAGAATCTCAATCTATTTTCGGCATCAGAAATTTCACAATACAAATCTGATTTATGCGTTGTAGTTGATAAAGTGAGAGAAATTGAATTTATTTGCGACAACGGAGATAGACAAACATTGAGAACCATAAGATATGCCAACAGATGGTTTCCTCGTAGAACATTAGGAGTTATCATAAAAAAGATTTTAGAAACGGTTATATCTTGTCGTACACATCTTAATGAACCGCCAATATTCCAAGAGGAATATGACTTGTTTATGAGATACAACTTCTAAACAATGAACATTCAACAATATATTTTCAATATAGGCTCATTGCTATCTCAACTTGGAAACGAGTCGCAGATGCAAGCGCAGTCAAGTCAACCGCTCAATATTCATAGTCAGGTAAAACAGACGATGGATAATCTCATCATACATCTTAGACAAAACGACTGCCAATCACTAACCTAATGAATAAAATGGATTATATAAAAGCCTTCTTGACATCGTTCTCCTTTCGACAGTTTATTGATGGGGTTCATTGGTTCGCAAGATTGATAGTTAACCTGAATGTCAAGCAAAAAAGACTAACTGAATCATCCGGTTGTTTAGACTGGGAACTGGAGAAAGATGATATTACAGAGAGAGCGGAATGGCTTTGTAATATGATTATCGTTGAAGCTGAAGAACTCCAAAGAAGAATGCCTGCTATATTAGGCAAGCACTATGGTGGAGAATGGGCTATCTATTCGGTGTTCATGCTAATTGCTGCACTCGCTAATATGAGCGATATATATCCCGACCTGAAAACGAAATTGATGGAGAGGATGGAACGTTTGATTTCATTGATGCTTGAACCGGAAATGAGACGGTATGATACTGAATCATGGGGTGAGGATGCATTATCAGGTTTGAATGGGACAAAAGACCACATGACATATTTAAGTCTAATGGCTGTTGCCATTGGGCATTATCTTAATTGTGGAGGTAAAAATGACCGATTTAATGACATATTCTGTCGCTGTTGTAAGGCCCTCAACCGAAGGATGCTTGCAAAGAAAGATTTAAATCTACGCTCATTCCCACGCACACCCATTTTTATTGCCGATATGGGTGCTGCTGTTGTGGCATTACAAATGCATTCAAACCTTTACGGAGGGAGTTACGATGCCACAGTGAACAAATGGATTGAATTAGCCAAACAGAACTTGACACACAAAAAAACAGGACTGCTCATTGCAATTAAATGGTACGGTAGAAAAGCTGGCATCCGTAATGTTCGCGGTTCTTACACTGGTCTGACAAATTATTGGCTATCAATGCTTAATGACAAAGATTTTGCACGCAACCAATATCAATTAATGGTCAAGCATCTTCGAAAAGACTTTCCTGTTGCGGGCATTAAAGAATACCTGAATCACACCCCAAAATTCAAAGTGGATCCCGATGCTGGGCCCATAATCTATGGAATCTCAGGATCAGGCACAACATTTGGTCTTGGATGTGTGACATACTTCAAAGATTATGAGTTTAGAAATAAAATACTTCATACAGCAGAAATAGCAGGAATCACAACAAATGACAAAAAAGGTCGACATTATCTACTCGGGAAATTAGCATTGGTAGGAGAAGCTACTGCATTAGCTATGCGCACGCATCATAGTTATGGAATCATATAACACATAATTTTATGAAGAAAGCAATATACATATTATCAGGATTAGCATTGCTTATAACAGCTTGCACCACTCATCGCAATGCGACAATGAAACACTCATTATTGGTTGGAACTTGGGAACAGCCGAATTTGACTTTAGATCTGAAATCAAACGGACGCTACCGCTACCATTATAAGGAGGACAGTTACAGCTATGAGCAATCCGGCAAATATAGCTACTTTGCCGATAAAGATTCAGTAGTGATTTATGACTTCTATCCGCAAGCCTACACCTCTGAATCTAAGAATGTGAGTTGGTCTATCCGTAGGCTGACTGCTGATTCATTGGTCGTTTATGAGCATAAGTCAACAGTGGTGTTGAATGGCGATACTCTGAATACAGCCGGAAATGAAATAGAAACATACAGACGTAAGAAATCCGCAAACTGACCCCAATACATAACGTACATTTTTCAGAAATAATCCATTTTATAAGGCGGAATCAGAAAAGTACGTTGGCTGTCGCAAGATTTGAGCCTTGTCAAGCTCTATATGTCAGGAGATTTCGCTAACTTTGTGCCATGATATTGAATGAAAGCAAAGGTAATATGTACGAGTTCATAACTCACACGTGGAATCCGATTAAAGGTCGGTGCTTTCACGATTGTGCATATTGCTACATGAAAAACCTTGTACAAAATCCTCAACCGATACGTTTAGTTGAATCTGAATTAAAGGGCATTTTTCAGCGAGACCAATTTATTTTTATTGGGAGCAGTACAGATGATTTTGCATCTGATATTCCGAGTGAATGGTTAAACAAGATTCTTGATTTTTGTGTTCAAGCAACTTCGCATCAAACAGAAGGAAACAAAACGCAGTTCTTGATTCAGACTAAAAATCCTGAGCGGATATTGGAATTTATCAATCACCCATTGTTCCAAATGCAAAGAGTTGTAGTTTGCACGACCATTGAAACCAACAGAAACTATCCTGAGATAATGAACAACGCTCCTACTCCAATAAAAAGAGCAGAAGCGATGGCTAAGATTGCAGAAAGTGGAATCAGAACTTTTGTAACGATAGAGCCTATTATGGATTTTGACTTAGATGAAATGGTGAAACTCATTAAAATGTGCAAACCTGAACAAGTCAATATCGGAAAAAATACGAGTACACAGATTCAACTTCCTGAGCCAACAAGATTCGCAGTAGCCAACTTGATTTTTCATTTAATTTGTTCGACTAAAATAAAGATCAAAAAGAATATTGATGGTGAGAAACTGACAAAAGCAATAATCACTATTTTCGAACACAACTATTCCTACGAAAAAGACAAAAGTAAGAATGGTAACCTATCCAATACATTCTTCGATATATATTTGAGAGAACAAAAATGATTATTAACTACATCTCAAAATAGAACGGCTGTAAACCGTACTGTAAACCGAAGATAAAAAGAATCAGTGAATGCAGACCGCATCATCAACTGTAAGATTCAGCAGCTCAGCTGGTAGCATTTGAAAGACGAGCGCAAGCGAGGCTTTTAAATGCCTTGGAGCGACAACACTTTTAATGTTGGGGTCCTGGGTTCGAGCCCCAGGCGGATCACAAGGAAGTACGGGCTTCCACCGCAAAACGCTGAAAGTCACTTGATTTCCAGCGTTTTTCTTTTTGCCCTATCCGGCATAATATAGCGGAGTTCGGCACATGAGCGTGAGTTTTGCGTGAGTCACACGCATCGTGAGGCAAATGACTCACGATTGCAGTAACCGGAGAGTGAGTCACTTGCTGTTCAGTATTTTACTGCGTTATGCAGTCCTGACTCCGGAGGTTCAGGGTTCATGGCTCCACCCTCCTACCCCACTTTTCAAAGCACAAAGCCTATAAATTTACATCATTTAAGAAATAAACGTGTAACGGATGTTTTTCGGGGCGGATTTAACATTCTTGTGTGTTCCCTCTGTGCTTTTCCGTGAGTTGCAGGGATATTTTTGACTCACGCAGTGCGCCGTCCGCTTATTGTCACGCATCGTATATTCATACTATGAGGAACGTACCGCCAGCCTCAAAGCCGACGTTCCCCAGCTCGAAGCAATCATCGCCAAGACATGGGGCAAGGAGGACGAATTGAAGCAACTCAAATCCGAGCTTGCCGCCCTCGACCGCAAAATCACCGCCGAACTCGCTCCCACCCACGAAGTGCCGGATGACCGCATGGGAGTCAACAAAGAGGGACAGGACGGCGTTGAGAATAAACCGGCTTCTACCGTTGAAGTCAATGCCACTGTGGTGGACGCTCCTTCAACATCTGACGACCAGAAAAAGTCTATGGTAGCAGAACCATACTCAATATATAGAAGTCATAAACGGAATATTGCATGCCATACTTAGTTCTATTTACAGGATTGGACATAGTGGTAGTAAATTATGCCGAGACCCTATTACGAACAGATTAACTAACTGTTCATTGTTGTTGCTTTTTTTAATTGCAAATACCTGACAATTAAGATGGAACTGCGCACTCACCATATTTGGGTATTGCAGATAGACCTGATTAGCAGTAATTTTGTGATATAAAATGAACATCGTTTGTTTATGCAAGTTCTGAAAGATGACATAAAAAAACGTATTCTTAACGCTGCAAAACAAGAGTTTGCAAAGAGAGGATTCATCAAGACTTCGATGCGCGACATTGCCAAAGGTGCCGGGGTCGGAGTTGGAAACTTGTATAATTACTTCCCAAGCAAAGACAATCTGTTTAATGAGGTACTGGCCCCAATTACGGCAGCCTTTTATGCTATGTTTGACCGTCATCATAGCACTAACGGGACTGATGCGCTTGAAATGATGACTCAGGATTATCTAACATCGTCAGTTCTGGAATATGTGAACATTATCAACGGGAATAGGACTCTTATGAAGATACTGTTTTTCAATGCACAGGGATCTTCTTTGGAAAATTTCAAAATGGATTTTACAGGCAAGGCGACTGAGCAAGTTAAAGTATGGTTTGCCGATCAAAAAAAACGGCATCCTCACATAAATATTAATGTGAGCAACTTTATGGTGCATCTTCATACAGTATGGATGTTCACAATGTTTGAAGAGATACTTATGCATAAAATGACTTTGACCGAAATACGTCAGATAATAGAAGAGTACATCACATTTGAAACTATCGGATGGAAATATCTGCTTCAAGTATAAGTAATTTTCTCATAGGACATTATGGGGAGAGAATTTCAACATTGAGATTCTCTCCTCTTTTTTTGAACAAATTTGAATATTGTTCATTATTGAACCCATTATAAAAGAATAAGATATGAATCAATTCAAAGACAAAGTATCAGAAACTCTCCTGATTCCGCTCTATATGCGAGCCAAAGAGAGTAGCCGGGCAGACGCGATAATTCGCGACCCTATAGCACAGCGCATTGTCGAATCTATTGAATATGACTATTCAAAGTTCGACACAGCCAAAATGAGCGAGATCGGCTGTGCCATCAGATGCCGTTTCTTCGACGACTTGGTGACGGAGTTTGTCCGAAACCATAAAAACCCGGTAATCGTCAATCTCGGATGTGGACTCGACGCCCGTTGCCAACGTACCGTGGAAGGAATATCGGATGTGGCATTCTACAGCCTTGACTTGCCGGACACCATAGACATGCGTCGTTCATTCATTTCCGAGGCATCCAACGAATCCTATATCTCGAAATCGATGTTTGATACCGTCTGGATGGATCAGATTAAGAGCGAACATCCCTTCGGCGATATCCTGCTTATAGCCGAAGGCGTCATCATGTATTTTGATGAAGCAACTCTCCGACAATTCTTTAACGACTTATGCGATCGTTTCAGCAATGCCGAAATCTGGTTTGACACCATGGGAACACTTGGCGTTAAAAATCAGAATAAACACGATGCCATTAAAAATATGGAAGCAACTTTCAAATGGGGCATCAACAACGGAAAAATCCTCGAATCATGGAATCAGCATCTTTCTCTGATAGGACAGATTTCTCCGGGACGCTTCTTCCGCTCACGTCAGACAATACTTATGCGTGCATTGTCATTATTCCCCGGTATATTTTTCAGACTTTATTCCTATTTAGGATATCGAATTTCATAATCAGACCCGGTTGGACATAAAGGCGGGGAAACCTGCCTTTATGCCTACTTTAATTCTATTGACAATGGACACGTCATTCTCTCAAATAATCAATCCTCATTACTGCTGTTGCGATAGGCTTTGGGGGAAACGCCTGTGTGGGTTTTGAAATATTTTCCGAAGAACGATTGTGTTGGGAAATTGAGCTGATAACAGATTTGCTGAATCGTCATATCAGTCGATGCAAGCAATGCTTTTGCCTCCATAAGTACATATTCCTCAATCCATTCAGCCGCACTCTTACCCGTAACGTTTTTAACGACTGATGAAAGATATCCCGGTGTCAGGTGCATATCTGTTGCATAATCAATGACTTTTCTCTTATGGTGATAATTCTGGCTGACAATGTTGATATATTGTTGTGCGATATTTTCCTCTCTTGACAAAGCAGGAGGGATTTTCGCAACAATACTGTCGGCCATGCTGTATATCATAGCTGATGTTAGATGTTGCAATATCTCGCGGATATGCGGCCGACGGCGTGCGAGTATCCGACGTACCATCTCACAGAACAATCTGATCGCATCGTTCTCCTTATCCGACGGCATGACAATCGGATTGGCGGCAAGGACATTTGAGATATTCAGATTATAGGGAAATCCCATAGAACCCATGAACTCCGGAGATATGGATATCAATATGGCTTTATAGTCCTCTGATACAGATAATATCTCAACGACCTGTCCCGGCAGAGTAATTCCTATTGAACCCGGCAATGACACGACAGTCTTGAGATTTACCCGGCTCTTACATGTACCTGTCATGCAGACGCTACACTGATACATGTGGTTGATTACCGGTATTTTCGGAAAATCATCCGCCGTTATGTCAATGACAAAGAAATCGTCATCAAGTCGATATGTGTCTGGGCATGAAGCGAGCCGTTCGATAATAGAAGTCTTACGTATCATTGTTTCTATGGTTTAAGAATACAAAATTAGGCTAATAATTCCATATTTCAAGCCTATATTTTAAGAATAGTCCAATTTATCCAAAGAATAGACCTTTTGTATTGGTGAATGTCATAGTAATTTTGCACCCGACTCAATAGTGTCTAAACTAAACGTATGACTAAATTAAAAACGACAATTGTAATATTAATAACAGCAGTGGCATTATGCAGCAATACGGCATTGGCACAGCAGACATTCGTCATAAAAGGTAAAGTGACGGAGGCGGATACAACCGAACCTCTTATCGGTGCATCCGTGAGATGTGGCACAGCCGGAGCTGCAACAGATGTTGACGGCAATTATGAGCTTTCTTTAAAAGAAGGCAGCTATGATATCGAATGCTCCTATATAGGTTTTGAAAATGACAGACGCCGGATTACAGTATCCTGTGACACGGTGATAAACTTTGAGTTGAAGAGTGCCACAAGTGAACTGTCTGAAGTCGTTGTGTTATCGCGTTCCGTGATGGACAGATTAAAAAACACTCAGCCGGGCATGGAGCGTATCGACATTGACGAGATGTCTAAAACTCCGGTATTATTTGGAGAGCGCGATATACTGAAATCATTACAGCTTCTTCCCGGCGTATCGGCCGAGGGGGATGGAACCGGTGGTTTTCAAGTCCGTGGCGGTACAGCAAGCCAGAACCTTGTACTGCTTGACGATGCTCCGGTTATAAATTCGGGGCATCTGTTCGGATTTTTCTCAACATTCAACGACCCTGCATTATCAAGTGCCACTCTATACAAAGGTCAGATTCCGGCACGCTACGGAGGTGCCACTTCTTCTGTGTTCGATGTGAACACAAAAGCCGGCAATGCAGAAAAATATAAAGGCTCTTTCACAGTAGGATTACTTTCGGCAAAATTTGACATAGAGGGGCCGATAATCAAGGACAAGCTATCTTTCTTTGCATCAGCCCGACGTTCCTATATGGATATGTTTCTGAAATTCACAGACCAATTCAAGGATAACTCTCTCTACTTTTACGATATAAATGCGAAAGTCAATTACAACGTGGGGTACAATGACAAAATAGCGGTATCTCTGTTTGTCGGACGTGACAACCTCGGAATGAGTGACATGATGAATATGCAGTGGGGCAATATCACCACGACTGCCAAATGGTATCATACATTCAATGACAGGCTTGCATCTGTCGCGACTCTGTATCATGGCAATTTTATAAATGATATGGGTATGCAGATAACTTCAGAAGATGACAATATGAACGGTCATCTCCGTCAGACAGGGATAAAATATTCATTTTCATGGAATCCTCATGAGAATCATAACGTGGATTTTGGATTGCAGTCAGCTCTTATTGACTTGAAATCTGCTGAATGGACAATGGGGACAACCCACCAGAAGGAGCAACGCCGGGGATGGGAAAGCGGGGTATGGATAAATGACGACTGGGCCATAAACGAGCGTGTCCATGTAATGGGCGGCATACGTCTGGGTATAATGTCTGCATTAGGCGGTTCTCCGTATTACAGACTGGATGAGGGTGGAAATATAATAGACAGCTATACGCCCCGCAACGGGAAGCCATATAAGACATATCTGTCCATTGAACCACGTCTTAGTCTGAATTACCGCATAACCGACTTGCAAAGTATAAAAATGGCATACAGCAGAAGTTCGCAGAACATACATGCCATACGCAGTACGGGGTCTTCGATGCCGTTTGACAGATACGCAATGACGAGCAATATCATAAAGCCCCAGACTGCCGACCAAGTAAGTGCCGGATATGTGGCTCTCTTTGGAAACACCCGATGGGAAATATCAGGCGAGGTATTCTACAAGGACATCCATAATATCTATGACTATAAAGATGGAAAATCATTCAATTCCGAAATTGAGATAGAGCGTCTTCTCTTGGGCGGCAAGGGACGGGCATACGGTTTTGAGTTCACCTTGCGCAAGAACGCGGGTAAACTTACCGGGTGGATCGGCTATACTTTATCATGGGCGCAAAACAAGATTGACGGTATAAATAACGGAAAGTGGTACACTGCCGGAAACGACAGACGCCATGATATTTCTGTCGTCGGAATATATCAGTTCAATAAAAAATGGAATATGTCTGCGGCATGGGTTTTCAACACCGGACAAGCACTCACCGCGCCGAGTGCTAAATATGAGGTGGATGGTATTCACATGTTCCATTATGCGGAAAGAAACGGATACCGCGCTCCGGCTTATCATCGACTGGATTTAAGTGCGACCTATACGCATGAGGGGCCAAAACTCACTTATGAATGGTCATTCGGAATTTATAACGCCTATTCGCGTTACAATCCTTTCTTGATAGTATTTGAAACTGACGAAAACGCCCCTACCGGCTTTAAGACCATGAAGCATTCTCTTTTCGGTCTTGTTCCTTCGGTGTCCTACACATTAAAATTTTGACAACAAATGAAATATCTGTATTATATTGTCGCATTATGCCTGTTGTGTTCATGTGAGGAGGAAATACAACTTGACTATCGTCCAATTGAACCGATTTATGTGATAGAAGGTCATGTGAGCAACGAAGGCTCTGAAGTCGTGATAACCGGCACGCGTGATATTGAAGACCCTGTGTTAAAAACAGGAATCAAGGTGCAATCTGTTGTTATGTCTTCAGATAACGGCATCAAAGAAACGCTGACTTATGGAGAAGAGGGCATATACCGTTCGCTGTCATTCGTTGTAATACCCGACGAAACATATACTCTTACTGTTGTCATCGACGGGGAATCTTACACATCAAGTTCAACGATGCCCGGATTTACTGAAATCGTATCCACCAGTATGAGATGGGAGGAAATGATGGGTAACGATATGCTCCATCTGATAGTGGATGTCAGCGACAAAGCTGATAATGTAAACTACTATTATTACCGGATACTACGTAACGGCAAACTGTTCAAATGGAATGTTGTGCGTGACCTTGATAGTTCAAACAACACCATGCAGTTTGATATAAGCTGTATGAGCCGCGACAAAGCCGAAAAAAATGATCCTGACGATTACGACTCCATCCTGTTTGAAGGGGATGATATAACCGTCGAGGTACGAGCGATAGACATGAAGGCTTATGATTATCTGTTCTCGGCGAAACTTTCGGGACAGAACCATTCAAATCCGGTATATGATTTCAACGGAGAAGTTCTCGGTTATTTTTCAGCTTATACATCCACATCAAAATCGTTTGTATTCCATTATTCCGATATTGAAGACTGACGGTCGGTGTCAATATCACAAGTGTTTTTACAATCTGTCAAAAGGAGTTTTCAATAACTCCGATTTCAGGGAATACATGAGAACTGGGATCAGAAACGCGCCATGTCCAAAGGCCGCTCGCGCCGAGACCTCGAACTTAACAAGTATATCGAGGTTGTGAAAGCCCGCTTCCTCGAAATACACAATATGCTTGTGCGTGAGGGAAAGATGGTAAATCCAAAAATACTGCGTGACCATTTCCTCGGCACTGTCGAGAAGCCCAAAATGCTCTGCGAGGTATTCCGCATGGCAAACGAACAGCGACGCGCCGAATATGAACGCGGCGACATGGGAAAGGCCACATACGAGCGTTGGGTGCGCTGTGTCACCTATCTGGAAGAGTTCATGCAGTTGACGCAAAATGTGACTGACATTCCGGTCAAGGATGTGACAAAAGGATTCGTGCAGGATTTTGAACACTTCCTGCGCATGAACAAAAAAGCCGCCAACAACACGGCTGTGCGCTATCTGCGTTACCTGAAGAATGTGATGCAGTACGCCATAGCCAACAAATGGGCTTCGGAAGATCCGTTCCTCGGCAAGCGTTTCAAACGTACTGTCGCTGACCGGGAGGCGTTGACCGAAGCCGAGTTGAAACGTATGATGGATTTGGATCTGAAGGATTATCCCCGTATCGAGGCTGTGCGTGACACTTTCGTGTTCTGCTGCTTCACCGGGCTGGCGTTCTGCGACATAAAGTCGCTCAAACGCTCAGACATCACCACCGACGCTGACGGTCGGATGTGGATACGCAAGCACAGGGAGAAAACGGGCGAACTGAGCGTCATTCCCCTGCTTGATGTTCCCCGCCGTCTGATTGAGAAATACAGTAACCACCCGAAAGTTTTGTTGGAAGGCGTGGTCCTGCCGGTAATCTCCAACCAACGCATGAATGCCTATCTCAAAGAGGTGGCGGATTTGGCAAAAATCAACCGCCATCTCACTTCGCATATCGGTCGGCATACCTTCGCAACACTTTCGCTGAGCAACCATGTTCCGATTGAAAGCATCTCGAAGATGCTCGGTCATTCCGACATACGGACAACTCAGATCTACGCTAAAATGCAGGACAAGACCATATATGAGGATATGGCAACAATGCGCAACAAGTTTGATTGCGCCATGATGAACTGACAGCAGACAGTGGGAAAGAAAAATAACGGCAACCGGGCTTTGAGCTTGGCTGCCGTTATTTCTTCAGTCGAATTTGGGTCGGTAGTTTGATTGCAGGAAGATTTCTATATCTTCCTCGGCATAGAGTATTTTGCCGTCAAGCCGATAATATGGGATTATTCCCCTGTCGCGGTAGTCCTGCGTGGTGCGTCGGCTTACTCCGAGCAGCTCAGACAGCATGGCGTCGGTAATGAACCGCTTGCCGTGGAGCAACGGGTGGTATTCGGCCCGAAGTCGCTGGCACATGGCGGTGATGTCGTCGGCTTGTGCGGTCAGCCGCATTATGCGTGGGTCTGTAGCTGTTATTGTTTCTTTCATTGCCCCGCTCCTTTCTCCCTCTCGATAAGCCGGGCGATGTCGCTGCCCTTGAATTGTGAAAGTCTGCCGATATGGGAGAACCCGATTTTACCGCGCTCTTTCAGTGCGCGTAGCTTCCTTTCGGATATGTGGAGATAGTCGCAGGTCTGCTTGGTGTTGAGCCAGTCCGACAATCTTTTGTCGCGTAGCTCGTCATACAACGCCTTGACGGTCTTGTGGAGAAAATCGACACGTTCAATCAGTGCGTCGAATACTTCTCGCTCAACTTCAATTATGTCCATAAATTTGTGGATTAAGTGGATTATATAGTGGTGGTTTGTGGGATAAGGTTTGAAAAAGTCGGCGGGTATCCCTCCCGCCGACTCACCACTAAATCCACAATCAAAAATTTATGACTGCGATTCGATATCTTCGCATTCCTTACTTCATTCGGCATAGCCGGAGCAAGCTCCGCTCTGCACTCATTTGTTGCGGAATTCAGTGGCAAAGTTACGGAATAATTCTGACATTCACACTACTGTGCGAATAATCAGTTAAAAGTCAATAGTTGAAATCTGAGGCATAATTATATGGATTAAGTGGTGTAACCGCATTGCGGTAGCAAAAGCCGGCGCAGCCCGTCGCATAGATTTACGACTTCGGAGGAAATCGCCTTGGCGCTTTGCCTCGGCAAAGAAATCTTCTCAATGTTTACATTGCAAGTGTTTTCCGTGGCACAATCTTTGATTCGTGTGCCGGGAAACATAGATTGTAAACTACCACTTAATCCATAAACAATTAAAGAATTATGACAATGATACGACGATATCCAACCCCGGTTTAATCAGCCGATGCCCTCCCGACAGCGGAGGAAGGTCGCCCATAAGCGACGGAGAAAGCTGTACCCTATACCAAGCATTAGACGATGCCGGCAACACGCTCTGCCGATAGAAGCCCGGTCTATCCGTGTCAGGAGATACGCTGACGGCTACCGCTATGCCCTTATCCCAACATCAACCCTTAAACAATGCAATATGGCCAAAGTATACGAGTCACAAATTGACCCGGAAGAATTCATCCGCTCGTTCCGTGATGATCCGTCCGGAATATCTTCAATGAAAAAGAAATCCACTGAGGAAAAAACATCTGAAAATTCACAGTTGGAGGTCAAGGCACAACCGATGGAAAGCAAATCAGAACCGCCAAAGCCCGCTCCTGCAAACAAGACCACACCGGTTGCCTCAGTTAATGCCGAAAGCGAGTATCGGCAGAAATATGTAGCGAACACCGCATATCTGCGTCCGAAACTGCGTTTTCTGATGGTCGAAATCAATCCCGACTTCATTCAGAAAATCAAACGTATCATCTCTTATGAGAACGATTCTCCGTGTTCAATCAAATCGTTTGTCAACAACGTGCTGGCAGAACATTTCGAGCGATACGAGGCAATAATCAAGAAAAGGCTTTGAAAGCAGCTCAAATCAGAACTCGCAGCCCTTGACCAAAAGATCACCGCCGAACTGGCACCGAAAAAGGAAGGACAGGACGGCGTTGAGAATAAACCGACTTCAACCGTTGAAGTCAACACCGCTATGGTGGATGCTCCTTCAACAGCAGACAACCAGAAAAAGACGATGGTAGCGGAGCCAAAAGCTGACTATAAGCTATCGGGCAATTCAAGACGATGGGCAATCTAATTATAATTTAGCGGATTAACTCAAATTACAATTGAGCTAATCCGCTTTTTCTGTGTTTTGTGAAATGTTCTCCGAATAAT
>OLWA01001781.1_pt1 | contig 21177 bp, 15 predicted proteins | sample 1673251 | NCBI WGS metagenome assembly OLWA01 (sample SAMEA3178937, study PRJEB25190) | human gut metagenome | biome: human gut; feature: human-associated habitat; material: faeces | place: Austria | collected 2013 | reverse complement strand
CGGCCATCAACGTCAACGACTCCTGCACCAAGTCGAAGTTCGACAACCTCTACGGCTGCCGCGAGTCGCTGGCCGACGGGATCAAGCGCGCCACGGACGTGATGATCGCCGGCAAGGTGGTCGTCGTGTGCGGCTACGGCGACGTGGGCAAGGGCTGCGCCCGCTCGATGCGCTCCTACGGCGCCCGGGTGATCGTCACGGAAATCGACCCCATCTGCGCCTTGCAGGCCGCCATGGAGGGCTTCGAGGTGAAGACCGTCGAGAGTGCGCTCGCCGAGGGCAACATCTATGTCACCTGCACGGGCAACTGCGACATTATCACGCTGGAGCATATGGAGCGGATGCGCGACCAGGCCATCGTCTGCAACATCGGCCATTTCGACAACGAAATCCAGATGGCGCGCCTCGAAACGTCCGGGGCCGTGAAGTTGAACATCAAGCCGCAGGTCGACAAGTTCACTTTCCCCGACGGCCATTCGATCTTCATTCTGGCCGAAGGCCGTCTGGTGAACCTCGGCTGCGCCACGGGGCATCCTTCGTTCGTGATGTCGAACTCCTTCACCAATCAGTGCCTCGCGCAGATGGAGCTGTGGCAGAAGGAGCACGCGGTCGGCGTCTACCGCCTGCCGAAGCACCTCGACGAGGAGGTGGCGCGCCTGCACCTGGACAACCTCGGCGTCGAACTGACCCGCCTGACCCGGCGTCAGGCCGACTACATCGGCGTTCCGGAGGACGGTCCCTACAAGGCCGAGCACTACCGTTATTGATTTCAGGGGCTTGCCTCTTTCGTTTGTCCGGCCCGGATGGAACATATGCTCCTCCGGGCCGGACTGCGTTCGCATTCTTCTCCCGAAACCCTGTCAGCAGGGCGGTTTTTCCGGATTGTTTCCCGTTATTCGCATAAAAACACCTCTCCGATTAAGAACTTTTGCGATTTTAGGGTACTTAATCAATAGAAAGCATGGACCCGACCGACATCCGTTACATCCTCGACGACCTGGCCTGCAATGCTTCCCAGGAGGCTTTGCAGGAACTTTATATGCTTTATTACAAGCGTATAGCCCGTTATATCGGATTGTATGTCCGCTATGACGGGGCTGTTATGGAACTGACTTCCGATGTGTTCTTCGCGGTCTGGGAGAACCGTCTTGAACTTCCCGAAATCCGGAATTTCAATGCTTATATCTACCGGATCGCCAAATTCAAGGCATTGAATTATCTCCGGAAACGCAACCTGCCCACCGTCAATCTGGACGAAATGCCGCTGGACCTTTTCGCCCGCACCAGCACGACTCCCGAGGACGACTGCATTTCCGCCGAGACCGTCCGCGAGATAAACCGTGCCATCGAGTCGCTGCCGCCCAAATGCAAGCTGGCCTTCAAACTGGTGCGCGAGGACCGGATGTCGCACCGCGAAGCGGCCGAGACGCTCTATATCTCCGTCAAAACCCTTGAAGTGCACCTGGGCCATGCCGTGCAGAAGATCCGCGAGGCTCTGCGCAAGAAAAATATTTGCTGATCCGTTAAGAACATTCCGCCGTTTCCGGTACTTAATCCATAAGACATGAAATCAAAAACAGACATACGCACCCTTTCGGAAAAAGAACTCAACGCCCGGCTTGTCCGTGATCTCACGGAGGTTTGCCCGGCCGGTGAACGCGAAGCCCTCGCCGCCTGGCGGGCCGCCGATCCCGCGCATGAAGAGGAATACGCTCGGATCAGGAGCTATTGGAACGCCCGCGTGACGACGACCCGCAGCATTGATCCGGAGCGGGAGTTCCGGAAATTGCAGCGGCGGATCGCTGCCGGCTCCGAATCGCGCAGGAGCGGCATGCTGCGCCTGCTCGCCACTCGTATGGGGCGTTATGCGTCGATGGCCGCCATGCTGGCCGTGGGACTGTTCTGCGGATGGGCGCTGTCCGGTCCCCGTGCTGCCGAAAGGTTCGCCTTCATCACGGGCAGCAGCATTTCGTCGTTCGAGCTGCCCGATGGCAGCCGCATTACCCTCGATAAGGAGAGCCGTCTGGAGTACGACGGTGATTTCGGCAGGGACGAGCGGAACGTGCGGCTTGTCGGCAAGGGCTTTTTCGAAGTCGAGAAGATGCCGGACAAACGATTCGTTGTCGAGATGGGCGATGTGCAGGTCTCCGTGCTGGGCACGACTTTCGATGCCAGCAACCGGACTGAAGAGGGCATTGTCAGCGCTTCGCTGGTCGAAGGGTCGGTCGCGTTCCGCGCCGGAAATCAGAATCTGCGGTTGACGCCTTCGCGCCGGGCCGTTTATCATGTCGGGAGCGGCGAAATCACTGTCAGTGAATTCGATCCCGAGATCACGACCGCCTGGAAGGACAATCTGTTCCGCTACAAATCGCTCACTCTGGAGGAGGTCCTCGAACAACTCTCCGCGCGTTACGACGTCCGCATCATCACCGATGCGGGAGACGTCGGCCGGACCCGCTTTTCAGGTGCGCTCGAAACACGGCTGTCCGTCGAGCAGGCGCTCGACATCGTGAGCCGCCAGACCGGCATGGAGTGGAGCAAACTCGACAATGTCTATTTCGTTACCAAACGCTGAAAATCCAACCCGATAATACCGAACTCCTAAATTTTCCGATGCCTATGAACTGACAAGAGCCCTGTCTTCGCCTTTCCGATTTTTGCGGCTTCCGCCCGAACGGATGCCGTTCTGCTTCGGTCCGATGCCCCGATCGCGGCAACGTACCAATACCTTTAAACTTCCAACCCGGAAACAATGAAACCAAACTTTACCAACGCATTTTTTCAGAAGACACGCTGCTTGCGCACCGTCCTGCGCCGTGCGGTCGTGTGCATGCTGTTGCTGGGCACGACGGTCGTTCACGCCCAGGAACGGAAAATCACCGTGGATACCCGACAGGAGGTGACGCTCGTGCAGTTTTTCCGTCAGGTAGAAGCCTCCAGCGACTATCTGTTCAATTACAAGGACCAGGATGTGGCGGACATCCGTGTTTCGGTGAAGGTCGCCGACGCCTCGATCCAGGAGGTGATGGATCTGGCATTGGCGCGCACTTCGCTGACCTATACCGTCAAGGGCCGCCATGTCATCATCGGACAGTCCGCAGCGCGGTCTGCCGGAACACCCGGAACCGATTCCCGGCCGGTGGCCCTGACGGGGCGTGTTACCGATGAAAAGGGCATGCCGTTCGTCGGCGTCACGGTCATCCAGGAGGGAACCACCAACGGATGCGTCACCGATGCCGACGGCAACTACCGCATCAGCGTCCCGGTCGGGGCGTCCGTTTCGTTCAGTTATATCGGCTACAAGACCCAGCGGACGCATGTCGGCGTGCAGACCCGTGTGGACATCCGTCTCGAACCGTCGGACATCTCGCTGGAAACGGTCGTGGTCACGGCCCTCGGCATCAAGAAAGCCGAGAAGAGCCTGGGATATTCGCTCCAGCAGGTCAACTCCGACGCTTTCGACAAGGTGAAGACCGATAATCCGATCAACGCCCTGAACGGCAAGGTTGCCGGACTTACGGTCAATACCCGCGCCGGCATTCTGGAAGATCCTCCGATCAAGCTGCGTGGCGAGACCCCGATCTACGTCATCAACGGAACGCCCGTGACCTATTACCGCGGCGTGTCGTCGGACGACATCGAATCGATCACGGTCCTGAAAGGTCCGCAGGCCGCCGTGCTTTACGGTTCGCGCGGCGCTAACGGTGCGATCCTGATTACTACCAAGACAGGCGACGACATCGGCGAGAAGACCGAGATCACGCTCAACTCCTCGACGATGTTCACCGCCGGGTACCTCACCCTGCCCGAGCAGCAGAGCATCTACGGTACGGGCGATTTCGGCCAGTATTCCTACCTCGACGGCAAGGGCGGCGGCGTATACGACGGTCTGTGGACCTGGGGCCCGAAACTCGACCAGAAAGACCCCACCACGCCGAGCGGTTATTTCGAGACCGTACAGTACAACAGCCCGATCGACCCCAAGACGGGGAAGCGGATTCCGACGCCTTTCGTCTCCCACAAGGACAATTTCCGCAATTTTTTGCAACAGGGCCTCACCACGAGCAACAACGTCAGCATCTCCCATAAATTCAAGGAGGGGTCGTTTCGCATCAGTCTCAACCAGCTCTACCGCCGGGGGCAGACTCCCAACACCGATCTCAAGCGCTTCGGCGTCAATATGGCGGCCAACTACAACATCACCAGGAAGCTGCATATCAATGCCAGCATGATCTACAACTATACCTATTCCAAAAACCGTCCCTGGTCCGGTTACGGCAATTCGCATCCGTATTACAACATTCTGGTGTATATGGGCGCCAACAACGACATCCGCGATCTGCGCAATTACTGGGAGGAGGGGCAGGAAGGCTACGCCCAGCGTAACTGGAACCACGTGTGGTTCAACAATCCCTGGTTTGTGGCCGAGGAGTACACGCGTCCTTACAGCGAACCCGAGCTGATCGCTTCGGCGTCGCTGGACTACGACATCACCGACGACCTCAATTTCATGGTCAAGGCCGCCACCGACTCCAAACACCAGAACCAGGAGGAGTGCAAACCTTATGCCTGGGTGGGCAACGACCGCGGTCTCTATTCGGTCGGCAGCGACCGCCGCGTCGACGTCAACCTCGACGCCATGCTCTCGTACAAAAAACGGTTCGGGGAGTTCGACCTCGACGCCATGCTGGGTGTTTCGCTCTTCAACTACCAGCGCAATTACCTCTTTTCGACGACCGAGGGCGGACTCCAGCAGCCCGATCTCTACAACCTTTCCAACTCGCAGAACACCCCGTCGACCACTTCGAAGATCGAACGCCGCCGCATGGCCGGCGCTTACGGGTCCGTCACGCTGGGTTACCGCGATGCATTCTACCTTTCGTTCACCGGCCGCAACGACTGGTCGTCGACGCTCAACAAGAACAACCGCTCCTTTTTCTATCCGTCGGTGGCGTTCAGCGCACTGATCACCGAGGCGGTCAAGCTTCCGAAGGCTGTTTCCTTCTGGAAAGTCCGCGCCTCGTGGGCCAAGGTCGGGTTTGACCAGTCGACCGTCTACATGTTGCAGGACACCTATTCGTTCAATACCTACTGGGACGGCAATGCCGCGTTCACGCCTCCGACCACGATCATCGATCCCAATATCAAACCCTATTTCACGAGTTCGTTCGAGGTCGGCACGGACCTGCGCTTTTTCGGCAGCCGCCTGCGTTTCGACTTCAGCTATTACCGCACCTACGACGAGGGCCAGATCCAGAAGGTCGACATCAACCAGTCGAGCGGCTACGAGGAGATGCTCACCAACGGCAACGACTACCGCCGCGAAGGATACGAACTGATGGTCGGGGCCACGCCGATCAAAACCAAGGATTGGAAATGGGACATCAGCTTCAACTGGTTCCAGACCCGTAAGTACCTCGACAAGATTTACAACGGGGCCTATAACTACAACAACCTCAAGGTGGGCGACCGTGCCGATGCGCTCTACGAGAGCGTCTGGCAGCGTGATCCGCAGGGCAATTTCATCGTTTTCGAGAACAACGGGCGTCCCATCGAAGACCCCTTCAAGCGTGTGATCGGCTATGCCGGCGCCGATTGGGAGTTCGGCATCTCGTCGACGCTGCGTTACCGCAACTGGAGCCTGTCGTTCGACATCGCGGGCCGTGTCGGCGGTGTCATCCGTTCAGACCTCAACGCCCGTATGATCGAAGCCGGGACCCACAAGCTCACGGCCGCTCCCGAGCGGGAGCTGGACTGGACGAAAACTCCGTCGTACATCCCTTCGAACGCCGTGGTGGTGGTCGACGGCGACATCGAGTATGACGATCACGGCAACGTGCTCTACGATACGCGCGGCTACGCCCCTTCGACTACGCCCGTCTATTTCAAAAGCTGGATCGGCTACATGGGTAAGCTCAACGGTCCCTACACGATGGGTTACAACCTTTTCAAGGGCGATTTCATCAAACTCCGCACGATGTCCGTCGGCTACGATTTTTCGGATTTGCTCTCCGGCAGCCGGATTTTCAAGGGGCTTGAACTTTCCGTTATCGGCACCAACCTGCTCATCTGGAAGAAGCTCGACAACGAAGACCCCGATGCGGCTTACAAGAATTTCTCCTATCCGACCGAACGCATGATCGGCTTCAATCTTACCCTCAAACTCTAATACGGATATGAATATGAAACGCTTTCTCTCGATATTTTTCGTCCTGCCGTTGGTGTTCGTTTCCTGCGACCTGACCATGGACGAGGTGAGCCAGGACGTGAACAAGCCGACGCAGGTGCATCCGAAAACCATCCTCACACAGCTCTGCATCACGACTTTCGGCATCGAATACTACGGTGTGCAGCCCTACCGGCTGGCCTGGCAGTGGGATCAGCGCGGTGGCGGCGGCCATTTCAACTTCCAGCGCCGCAATTTCATCAGCGAATACCGCCGTGTGACCTGGTGCTACGACATGATCCGCGAAGCCGAACGCCTCAACGATCCCCGTTACATCCACCTTGCGGCATACTTCCGTGCCAGCTGGATTTTCGACACCACCCGACTGTTCGGCGACGTGCCTTACACCGAGGCTGCGCAGGGACGCTTCGACGATCCGAACTTTTCTCCCAAATACGATCCCCAGGAGGAGATCGTGGCCGGGCTGCTGCGGGAGCTTGCAGCGGCCAACGAGGCCCTGGGGGACTACGACAATACCAAAATCGACGGCGATGTGATCTTCGGCGGCGACATTCGCAAGTGGCGTCAGCTGATCAATCTTTACCGCCTGCGCATCCTGATCAACTGCTCGATGAAGCAGACCATCGCCGGGGAGCGTGTCGGCGAACTGTTCGCCGGCATCGTCGGCGATCCGGAGGGCAACCCGATCATGGGGGCGTTGTCCGACAGCGCCATCCGCGACGAAAAGGGCAATATGGAGAATTACAAGTATTACAACGACAACAATTTCGTTTCGTCGTACCGGATCTCCAAGTTCGTCGTCGACTGGATGCGGGAGCGCGGGGACATGCGCCTGCCGAAACTGGCCGAAATGATGATCAAGCTGGACGGCAAGAATGCCGATCCCACGGACCTTGCGAATTACAAGGGCGTCATTCCCAATCCCGGCGCTACGGGCGACAACAACAATACCGACATGGAAAACGGGTCGCAGTCGCGCTTGAAGTCGAAATGGTATCTGGAGCCGGTCGGTCCTTCGGCCATGAACATCGGCTATCCCGAGCAGGAATTCATCCTCGCCGAAGCCGCCCTGCGGGGCTGGACCGACGACGATCCGGAGACCCATTACCTGAACGGCATCCGCGCTGCGCATGAGTTCCTGGGGGTGAGTTCTGCCGACACCCGGGCCTACCTGGGGCACGAAAAGGTGCAGTTCAAGGGCAGCGACACCGAAAAACTGGGTAAGATCATCACGGAAAAATACCTCAATTTCTTCATGCAGGGCGGCAACGAGGCCTATTTCGAACTGCGCCGTACGGGCTATCCCGATTTCTCGGCCTACCTGACGCACAACACCGACCAGATTTACAACGACGGCTACCTGCCTCTGCGCTACCGCTATCCGCAGTCGGAGATCGACAACAACAATGCGCAGGTTTCCGAGGCGATCAAGCGTCTGGACAAGGGCGACGACCGCAATTCACGGATGTGGCTGTTGCAGGGTTCCGATCCGCTCTTCAACCCCGCTCCGTTCCCGTTCCGATATAAAAACTGATAAAAGCAAAACACCATGAATACTTTCCATATTACGAACCGACTTCTGAAATCGACCCTTTTTTGCGGACTTCTGCTGTTCAGCTCCTCGGCCCTCTCGTGCAGTTCGGACGACGACGGCGGCGGCAACGGCGGCACACAGCTGGAATGGCTCGAACCCATCCGCGTGGCGAGCTACAACATCCAGTACGACAACCGCAACGAGGAGGCCGGACGCTGGGAGAACCGCAAGGAGATCGTCTGCCGGCTGCTCGAAGCCGAGGATTTCGACATCTTCGGTGCGCAGGAACCCTACAAGTTCCAGATCGAGGATATGGCCGCCGCCCTTCCCGGATACACCTGGATCGGCACGAGCGTGACGGGCGAAGACAATGTGGAGCGCCGTCATTTCAATCCGATATTCTACAAGACCGACAAATTCGAAGTGCTCGAAAGCGGTTCGTTCTGGTATTCGGAGACGCCCAACGTTCCCAATACGAAATTCTCCGACTCCTATTCCCCGCGCATGTGCAATTGGGCGCATTTCCGCGTGAAGGCCACGGGCAAGGAGTTCTTCCTCTTCAACTCGCATTTCGACCATATCGGAACCGTCGCACTGGGCGAGAGCGCCAAGCTGCTGATCGAGAAGGTCGCGGAGATCGCCGGAAAGACCCCGGCCTTCTGCACCGGTGACTTCAACTCGAACCAGCAGACCAACGTCTACAACACGATCGTTACCTCCGGGACGCTGGTGGACAGCTATGCCCGTACGACCGATAAGGTCAACGCCGACTGGCCCTCCTACAACGGTTACAAGTATATCTCCACACCTCCGGCCAAGGCTTCGCGCATCGACCATATTTTCGTGACCAAGGGCCGGACGAAGGTGCAGTCGTGGGCGATTGTCAACACCTCGTATTCGCAGAAGTACCCTTCGGACCATTTTCCGGTGGTCATCGAGTGGTCCTTTGCCAAATAACGTATATCCATGCCTAAAAGAAACTGAACAATGAACACATACTTCATCAAGCGGTTTATCGCCCGTACGGCGGTCGTGTTGAGCGCCGCGGCGCTCTTCTGCGGCTGTTCGGACGACGACGAGACCTCCACGCTGCATTTCGACAAGCCCGAGGTCGTCATCGGCCCCGAGAGCAGCACCGCCTCTTTCATCCTGCGTTCGGACACGTCGTGGAAACTCCACAGCGACGCGGACTGGTTCACACTCAACCTGACGAAGGGCGCCAAAAGCGCCTCGGTGATCATCACCTACTCGGAGAATACCTCGATGACCGAGAAGCGTACGGCCGTCATTACGGCCACGACGCTCTCGGGCGACGCCAGCGACTCGTTCATCCTTTCGCAAATGCCCGTCGAGTCGTATATCCGTCTCGAAACCGAAGCCCTGCCGATTTCCGCCACGGCAGCACACCACGAAATCGCCGTTGAAACGTCCGTCGATTCGGGCATCGACCTCTCGGTCAGCTACGGGGACGAGGAAGGCGGAGCATGGATCGAAAACCTGACCCTCGCCGACGGAAAACTCGCATTCGACGCCGGGGAGAACGGCTCGTCTGAACGGCGCATCGCGGTGATTTCGCTCCTCTATCAGGATGAGTTCGGCCGCACGACCGAAGCGGCCGTACGTATCACCCAGTCTTTCAGCATGAATCCCTCTGCCGCCACGGAAAAGGACTTCGCCTTTGCGGCAGCCCTCGGGGCCGGCGACGTGGAGGAAAACGTCTACGTCACGGGGCAGATCGTGCTCGACGGACGCAATGCCAACTTCCCGAATCGGCGTTATTCGATTCAGGACGCCGAAGGCCGTGCGCTGCTCTTCGAGTCGACGATCGACCTGGGCGTCGCCCGCAACGACCGTGTCCGGCTCTGGCTGCTGGGCAGCACCGTGAAGGAGGTTGCCGAAGGGACGTTCACCTATAAAGTTTTCACGGGTATCGCCGCCGAACATATCATGCAGAAAGAGGCCGGTTCGCCCGTACAGCCCCGCGAGGTTTACATCCGCGATCTGACCGACGAGATGCTTTTCTCGCTGGTCCGGCTGCGCGACGTGGAGATCGCGATGCCTTACGGCGGTCTTGTCAACTACGACGAATACTATGTATCCGGCGGCGGCGTCAATGTCTACGGCAAGAATCTCACCAAGTACTACGGCACGTGCCTGCGCGATATCAACGGCGACCATCTGTACATGTTGACCAATTTCGGCGTGGATTACCGCCGTCATTCGCTGCCGATGGGTTCGGGAACCGTCACGGGCATCCTGACCCGTGAGTACAACTCCAATTTCGGGGAGATGGGCGCTTTCCAGATCCGTCACCTCACCCAGGCGGAGATCGCCCTCGACCCTTCGCGCGAGAACAGCTTCAGCAAGGTGCTCGTCGAGTGGACCTGTGTCAAACCCGCCGGATTCAAGGAGGGCGTGACCCACGTCGCCCCGACGACCGGCCCGGCGTCCGCCTCGCTCTACAAGAGCAATGCCGACGGTTTCTACAACGCCTTCCTCGCCGGCAGCGGCCGCATTTATTTCGGCAACAAGCCGCGCGGCGACGTCGACTCGAACGGTCAGGGTACGGCCAATACGGTCAAGGGCGGCGGTATGTATTCGGCGCTGTGGGATACGGACACCTACTGGCTTATCAGCAACGTCTCGACCTCGGGAATCCGTTCGCAGCTGTCGTTGCAGATCGAGACCAATTCGCTGCTGGCTACCGGACCGCGCGATTTCGTAGTCGAATATTCGACCGACGGTACGTCGTGGACGGCCGTTCCGGGCGGCAGCTATACCGTCATCGGCCAGTGCGACTCGAAAAATGCGCTGCCTCATTACATGCCCGGTTTCAAGGTCTTCGACTTCGCCCTGCCCGCCGCTTTGCAGGACAAGGCGTCGGTCAGCATTCGTCTGCGCTGCGCCAGCCTGACCGGAACCGACGGCAAGTCGTCGGTCGTGCCCAACGCCACGAACCGGCTGGGCCACGTATCTATCAAGTATAACAAGTAAATGACGATTCCATGAAATTCCAGAATATCCTGTTGCTGCTCACGGCCTGCCTGCTGGCAGGTTCGTGCAGCGACGACGACAACGACGGCGCCTGGTTCCTGCCGCGCACGCTTCAGGTGATGGACGCCAAGACCGACGCCCCGCGTGCCAACGAGCCGCTCACGCTCAACTTCATCGGCGACGACGGAGAACTCTACTCCCACCGGCACACCACCGACGAGAACGGCTGCATCCATTTCAAGGGAAGCACCCGGGGGGAGTACCGCGCTGCGTTCAGCTACTTCCCCGGTACGGCCAGCGACTGTTTCCATTCGTTCCGCCTGGCTTCCGGCGATGAGGCGCCCATCATTATGACGGTCGAGCCTTTGGCCAAGGAGTTCCGCAGCGCCATCGTCATTACGGGCATGCTGGCCGACGCCAAGGGTAGCGACACGAACAACGAATACATTCAGTTCATGGCCCTCGAGGAGATCGACTTTGCGCAGACGCCCTACTGCGTTATCGCCTGCCGCAACAACAAGGTCAACGCCAAGGGCTGGGTGCAGGGCAGTTACGTTACCTACAAGTTCAACCTCACCTCGGGCCGTGCGGCCAAGGGCACATTTTTCTATGTCGGCGGTGTCAACAAGCGGCTCAACGGCAATTCGAGTGCGGACATCAGCGGAGCCAACTGGATTTGCAGTGTCGACTACAATACGCAGGCCGGGGCCGACGGCATCGGCGACAAGACCACCGGATTCCTTCACAACTACAACAGCAACGGCAATAAAAATATCGCTGACGGCATCGCTGTTTTCAAGGGTACGGAGGTCGACGAAAAGAGTGTCCCGTGCGACGCGGTCTTCTACGGCGCCACCATTACCACGGACGTCTACAACCCGGCCGGTTACGGCTACCGGATTCCCGACAACGATCTTTACAGCACGAAGAACCTCCTGTCGGGCGTCGGTCAGCCCTTCTTCGGGCAGGGAACCAATACGTTCCTCTTTCCCGACGGCGGCAACGATGCCGGGGAGTTCGTTTTCTTCGGCGGCAGTTTTACGCAGGGCGGTTACTATCGCGGCCGTTCGGCTGTCTGCCGGAAGCTGGCCGCCGATGCTTCGGGATCGCTCGCCGACATCGAAAGCGGGGACGGCGTTACGACTTATCTCTGATTCCGGAAGGGGAGCGCGCTGCGCCTCCTCTTTGTCCGGACTGCCTGAAAAAAGCCCTTTCCGAAAGGAAAGGGCTTTTTGGAACATCTTTTGCCGGTTTAATACCCGAATATCTCCTCCTGCGAGACGGTCCGGATCGGACCGAGCGTCTTGAGGTAGTTGAGGTCGAGATCCTGGATGTCGCCCAGGATGCCGTAGACGTATTTGCGGTTCTTGACCCACTTCTCCTGCGCGGCCTTCACGTCGGCGAGCGTCATCGCCTGCACCTTTTCGAAAATCTGCTTGTCGCGGTCCTCCTCAAGGCCCAGGTTGCGCAGTCTGATGAAACTCCACAGCACCTGTTCCTTCACCGTGCGGTCGGTGCGCAGGCGCGAGATCAGTCCCTCTTTGGCGATTTTGAACGCAGTCTCCGATTCGGGCATGTTGTTGATGATCTCGTCGAAAGCTTCGATCGCCATCTGCATCTTGTCGTTCTGCGTGGCGATGAAAGCCATGTAGCCGTACTTCGTGTCGGCGTAGTTCGGCTGCATGATGCTGGCCTGCGCGGTGTAGGCCAGGCCGCGTGCCTCGCGCATCTCCTGGAAGACGACCGAGTTCATGCCGCCGCCGAAATACTCGTTGTAGAGCGTGATTTCGGGGTCGGCCGCGACGTCGAACTGTTTGCCGAGGTTCGCATATTGCAGGTAGTAGAGCTGCTTGGCGTCGTATTGGGCCATCAGCACTTTGCTTTCGTCCGTGGGCAGCAGTTGCAGGTGCTTCTTGTCGAGCGGCTGAAGCTCCGCAGACGTTTTGTGGTGCATGGCCAGCGCCTCCGTCACCTCCTTCTCCGACTGCGGGCCGTAGTAGAGCACTTCGTGCTGTTTGCCCATCAGTTCGCCGATCTTCGCCAACAACATTTCGGAACTCATCGCTTCGAGCGCCGGGTTGGTGAGCGTCGTGCGGCGGATGAAGTCGGGACCGTAGAACACGTAGGTTTGCAGGGCGCCGAAGCAGCGGCTCTGGTTGAGTTTGGCGTCAGCGCGGCTCTTGATCATGTCGGCCTTGAGGTTGGCGAGAATCGCTTCGTCGGGCTTGGGCCTGTTCAGCAGTCCCGCGACGATTTCCATGGCTTCGGCCATATTCTCTCCCAGTCCCGTAATCGAGATGCGGCACGAGGTGGGGCCGGCCTGCATCGAGAACGAGCAGGCGATGCCGTACATCTTCGAGGCAATCTGCTCGGCCGTCAGCGACTCGGAACCGAGGTAGCCCAGGTAGTCGAACGCCAGATTGAGCGCCGGATCGTTCTCCGTGCCCGTGTCGAACACATAGGTCAGTGTGAAGATGTCGTTCGACTCGTTTTTCTTATAAAGTACGTCGATTCCCTTGCGGGCCTCGAACTGCGACATGTCCTTCTTGTAATCCACGAACACCGGTTCGATGGGTTTCACCTCCGTGTTCTGGATTTCGGTCAGGAATACGCTCTGCGCGTCGCGGTTGGTGGCGATGGGCGTGATTTTCGGGGCTGCGATCTTCTGCTCGCCGGGGTCCTTGCCTTCGCGTTTGTAGACGATGGCGTAACTTTCGGGACCGAGGTACTTGTTGGCCCAGTCCACCACATCCTGCTTGGTGATCTTTTCCATGCGTTCCAGTTGGCGGATGTCGTCGGCCCACTCCTTGCCGTAGATGAACGAGTAGACGTAGAACATGGCGCGCTGGTCGTATTTGTCGAACTCGTTCATCAGCTGCATCTTGTAGTTGTTGATCGAAGCCTTGATCAACCCTTCGTCGAACTCTCCGGCGCGAATCTTTGCTGCTTCGGCCAACAGCAGGTCGCGCACTTCGTCCAACGACTGCCCGGCTTTGGGGCTGCCGGCCATGAGGAACGTTCCGTAGTCGGGCTGCGCAGAGGCGTAGGCATAGGCCGAGAGCACCTTCTGCTGCTGGTTCAGGTCGAGGTCAATCAGGCCTGCCTGCCCGTTGTAGAGGACCGAACCTACGATGTCCGCCACGTCGTTCGAGGGGTCCGTTGCGGCCGGCAGCCGCCAGCCCAGCATGACGCGCGCGGCCTCGGGGCCATAGACCTCCTTCACCACGGGCGCGGTGATCGGCTCTTCGGGCTTGAATTCCAGTTTCGGCAGGTCGGGGTTGGGCTGCATGTCGCCGAAGTACTTGTCGATCGTTGCGATCATCTGGTCGGGATCGAAGTCGCCCGAGACGCAGACGGCCATGTTGTTGGGCACGTAGTAGGTCTTGTGGTAGTTCTTGACGTTGGTGATCGACGGGTTCTTGAGGCTCTCCTGCGTTCCCAGCACGGTCTGCGTGCCGTAGGGATGGTTGGGGAAGAGCGCGGCGTTCATCGCCTCCCAGATTTTGCGGCCGTCCTGCGTCAGCGACATGTTTTTCTCTTCGTAGATGGTCTCCAGTTCGGTGTGGAAGCCACGGATCACGGGATTGCGGAAGCGGTCGGCCTGGATTTTAGCCCAGTTGTCGATCTGGTTCGAAGGGATGTCCTCGACGTAAACGGTCATGTCCTGCGACGTGAAGGCGTTGGTCCCGTTGGCGCCGATGGCGGCCATCAGTTTGTCGTATTCGTTGGGAATGGCGATCTTCGAAGCCTCGTAGCTGATCGAGTCGATGCGGTGGTAGATTGCCGCGCGCTCGGCTTCGTCCGTGGTCTTGCGGTAGACCTCGAAGAGCCGTTCGATCTCGTCGAGCATGGGTTTCTCGGCGGCGTAGTCGGACGTTCCGAACTTTTCGGTTCCCTTGAACATCAGGTGTTCGAAGTAGTGTGCCAGACCGGTCGTCTCGGCGGGGTCGTTCTTGCCGCCGACCCGCACGGCGATGGCCGTTTGGATGCGGGGCTGCTCCTTCATGACGCTCATATAGACCTTCAGTCCGTTGGGAAGCGTGTAAATCCGGGTTTTCAGCGGATCGCCCGACACCGTTTCGTACTTGTATTTGCTGCAAGACGAAGCGAGCATCGCGAGGATGACCGCCGTTAGTAGTAGAAACCTTTTCATATGCGATATGTTTTAGAAAGTGGTTGCGAACCAGTCCCGGAGAGCGGGGTAGGTGTCGGCCGCGACATGGATCAGCATGCCTGCCGAGGCGGCCAGCTTGACGCCCGTGCCGACGACGAATGCGAGGAACGACCCGAATCCCACGAGGAAAGCCTTCGGAACGTCGCTCCGGTCGTTGAGCAGTTCGCCCAGCACGGCGCCCGCGAACGGGCCGAGGATGATCCCCACGGGCGGAAAGAGGAAGAACCCGGCGAAGACGCCTGCCGTGGCCCCGATGGCTCCCGAGCGCGATCCGCCGAAGCGCCGCGTCATCCATGCGGGCAGGAAATAGTCGGCGGCGCTCACGGCGATGGTCACGGCGAGCCACAGCCAGATCGCCCCGGAGGTCATCTGGGAGTAGGAGGTGAACCAGGCGCAGAGAAGTCCGGCGTAGCTCAACGCCACGCCCGGCAGGGCCGGTACGATGCAGCCGATGATGCCCAGTATCGAGAGTGCGAAAGCGAGCAGGGAGAGCGTGATGTCCATCGGAAGAGGCTTCGGGTGATTTTATGCTTTTCCGCGGCCGGGCCGGCAGGCCTGCGGCGTTATTCGACGAGCCGGTTGGTCGCCGTGTCGGGGAAAACGATCCACGGGCGGAACTGCTTGGCGTCCTCGAAATCCATCAGGGCGTAGGAGGCGATGATGATGATGTCGCCGACCTGCACCTTGCGGGCTGCGGCGCCGTTGAGGCAGATGCAGCCGCTGTTGCGCGGCCCCTTGATGATGTAGGTTTCGAAGCGTTCGCCGTTGTTGTTGTCCATGATCTGGACCTTTTCCCCCTCGATCATGTTGGCGGCCTCGAGCAGGGCCTCGTCGATGGTGATGCTGCCCACGTAGTTGAGATCGGCCTGGGTGACCGTCACGCGGTGGATCTTCGATTTGATGACTTCGATCTGGAATTTCATTATCGGATACGGATGTTGTCGATTAAACGGATGTCGCCGGCCTGTACGGCGATGCAGCCCTGGATGCGTTCGCAGTCGTCCCAACTGTGGACCTCCTGCATCGTGCGGGCGTTGACCGACTGGTAGTAGATGACCTTGAGCAGGGGATTGCTCTCGACCTCACGTACGACCCACTCCTTCAGGGCCTGGGGATCGAGCCTCTTCGACATCTCGACGGCGCGGCGCAGCGTGGCGTAGATATGGGGAGCGGCGGCGCGGTGGGGGGCATCGAGCAGCTGGTTGCGTGACGAGAGGGCCAGTCCGTCCTCACCGCGGACGATCGGGCATTCGACGATCTGAACGGGCAGGTGCAGCTGTTCGACCATGGCGCGGATGACGGCGATCTGCTGGAAGTCCTTCTCGCCGAAGTAGGCGCGGGCCGGGCGCACGATCGAGAAGAGCCGGCTGACGACCTGGGCCACTCCGTTGAAGTGTCCGGGGCGTGTGGCTCCCTCCATGACCTTGTCGACCTGACCGAAGTCGAAGACGCGGGTGTCGGGTTCGGGGTAGATCTCCTCGACCGAAGGCATCAGCACGAAGTCGGCACCGGCATCGCGCAGCAGCGCTTCGTCGGCCTCCGGGGTGCGGGGATAGTGTTTCAGATCGTTCTTGTCGTTGAACTGCGTGGGGTTCACGAAGACGCTTACGACGACCGTTTGGTTTTCACGCCGGGCGCGTTCGACGAGCGAGCGGTGACCTGCATGCAGGGCACCCATCGTGGGCACGAAACCGATCCCGGACTGCTCCGTGCGATCGAGTTCGGCGCGAAGCTCTTTGACGCTTGTAAATACTTTCATCTCTTTTCGAATGAAAATGAATTCGTCTCACTCTGAAACGGATTGCGGGGCAAAGGTAGAAATTCCCGCAGACATAACGAAGGAAAATTTCAAAAAATGCACTATCTTTGACGGAAACTAACGCCATACTGCGCATGAAAAGGCTTTTTACCATTGCATCCATGACCCTTGTTTTACCTGTCATGACCTCGTGCGGCGACGCTTCGCAGAAGAGCGCGGCGCCGTGGATCGTCGATCGTTTCGACGACATCAAGGTTATCCGTTATGAAGTTCCGGGCTTCGAGACGCTTCCGCTCGAGCAGAAGGAGCTGATCTACTATCTTTCGGAAGCGGCCAAATGCGGTCGGGACATCCTCTTCGACCAGAACTGCGCGGCGAACCTTCCGGTGCGCCGGACCCTCGAGGTGGTCTACGAAAACTACGCCGGCGACCGCTCGACGCCCGAGTGGAAGGCTCTGGAGAAGTATCTCAAGAAGGTGTGGTTCGCCAACGGCATCCATCACCACTATTCGAACGACAAGTTCACGCCCGAATTCTCGGAGGGTTACCTTCTGGACGTCATCGAGACGATTCCCGAGGAGAAGTTCGGCGACCTGAACGCCCTGCGCAAGGAGGTCTGTCTGGCGATCTTCGATCCGTCGATGTATCCCACGCGCCTGAACCAGCGGGCGGGCGACGATCTGCTGCTCACCTCGTCGAGCAACTATTATAAAGGTGTCTCGCAGGCCGAGGCCGAGAGCTTCTATGCGGGCATGGCGGCGGCCGATGCGTCGGATCCCGAGCCGGTCTCCTACGGCCTGAACAGCCAGCTGGTGAAGGACGATGCGGGCAAGCTCGTCGAGCGTACGTGGAAGATCGGCGGCATGTACTCGGCTGCTATCGAGCGGATCGTCTACTGGCTCGAGAAGGCCGAGGCGGTGGCCCGCGAACCGCAGAAGTCGAACATCGCCGCGCTGATCGCCTACTACCGTACGGGCGACCTGAAGGAGTTCGACCGCTATAATATCGGTTGGGTGCGCGACACGGTTTCGAACGTCGACTTCGTCAACGGATTCATCGAAACCTACGGCGATCCGCTGGGCTTCAAGGCTTCGTGGGAGGCCAACGTGAACTTCGTCGATTCGGCGGCCTGCCATCGTACGGAGGCCATCTCGTCGAATGCCCAGTGGTTCGAGGACCACTCGCCCGTCGATCCGCAGTACCGCAAGAAGGTGGTCAAGGGGGTGTCGGCCAAGGTCATTACGGTGGCGATGCTGGGCGGCGACTGCTTCCCCTCGACGCCCATCGGCATCAACCTCCCGAATGCCGACTGGATCCGCAAGGAGTACGGCTCGAAATCCGTCACGATCGACAACATCACCTACGCCTACGACCAGGCGGCACACGGCAACGGCTTCAACGAGGAGTTCGTGCTGCGGGCCGAGGACCGCGAGCGGATGGACAAGTACGGCAAACTGGCCGATGATCTGCATACCGACCTGCACGAGTGTCTGGGCCACGGTTCGGGACAGCTGGCTCCCGGCGTGACGGGCTCCGAACTGCGCAGCTACGGATCGACGCTCGAGGAGGCGCGTGCCGACCTCTTCGGCCTCTACTACCTGGGCGACGAAAAGCTGGTCGAACTGGGGCTTGTTCCGTCGTTCGACGTGGCCAAGGCCGGCTACGCGCACTACGTGATGAACGGCTTGATGACGCAGCTGGCCCGCATCGAACCGGGCAAGAACGTCGAGGAGTCGCACATGCGCAACCGCAAACTGATCTCGGAGTGGTGCTACGAGCAGGGCCGGGCCGACAACGTCATCGAGCTGGTCAAGCAGCAGGGCAAAACCTATGTGGTGGTCAACGACTTCGAGAAGCTGCGCATGCTGTTCGGCAAGCTGCTCCGCGAGGTGCAGCGCATCAAGTCCGAGGGTGACTACGAAGCTGGCCGGGAGCTGGTCGAGCGCTATGGCGTGCAGGTCGATCCGACGCTGCACAACGAGGTGCTGGAGCGCTATGCGGCTCTCCATATCGAGCCCTACGGCGGCTTTGTGAATCCCGAATACGAACTGGTCGAGAAGGATGGACAGATCGTCGACGTGAAGATCTCCTACCCGGCCAACTACGTGGAGCAGATGCTCGACTATTCGAAGAACTACTCTTTCCTGCCGAACGTCAACTGACACCGGCAGGAGGACGGTTGCAAGGGGTCGGACGCGGGTCCGGCCCCTTTTTGCGTCAGAGACGGATAAAAAATGAGGACGCACCCCGACCGGGGTGCGTCCTGTCGTTTCCGATGATGCGGAAACTATTCGGCAACCTCCACGAACTGGTCCTTGCCGACGCCGCAGACGGGGCAAACCCAATCTTCGGGAATCTCCTCGAACGGCGTTCCGGGGGCGATACCTCCATCGGGATCGCCGACTGCGGGGTCGTATACCCAGTCGCAGACTTCACAACGATACTTTTTCATCTTTTTTCGTCTTTTAAATGGTGAATAATGGTTTTCGATATGCAAATTGACTGCCGGGATCACTCCGGCTTGTTTACGGTCTGAATGCCGGCAGCGGCGGCCTCGCCTCCGTTCTTCTCCAAAACGGCATCGGCTGCGTTGGCTGCCTGGTTTTGCGGGGAATGGCTTGTGTCGGGGAGTTTTCCGGACGTTTCCCCGCCGGACGTTTCAGGAGTCCCGGCTCTCTTCTCTTCGGTTTCCTCGTCTTCCTCTTCATCCTCCTCGTCTTCCTCATCGGGCCGGTTTCCGCCGGGGGGTGTCAGTTCGGCTACGAGCCGGTCGGCATCCGTGCAGGAGACGTAGAGCCGATCTTCGTAGATGTCGGTGATCTCGACGAAGTTGCGCCATTCGGAGGCATAGATCCGCACGCGGTCGAGGCGTCTCAGATCGAGGAAGTGGCCGTAGTAGCCGAAGAATCCGTAGCCGCCGAAGATCGGGATGAGCCACTTCATGCGGCGGTTTTCGACGCGGCGGACCGAGGCGATCTCGTCACGACGGATCTCGGTAATGTCGAGCAGACAGCGGATCTCGACGCGGTCGTCCATGACGACGATCTTGCGCGGAATCGACAGGGCCATCAGGGCGATCAGCGCCACGATGAACGAGGTGAACCACGCCGAGAGATAACCGCCCTCGTAGAGGTGGTAGAGCGCCCAGCCCAGCAGGGCAAAGACGGCCAGATAGACGATCGATACGTAGATCGTCCGGCGGGAGAAGCGGTATTTGTAGATGCTCTGCATCGCGTGTTTCGGCTCTTGCGGATTGATTTCAAACGACGGATCCGTCGGATTATTGTTTGTCGGAGAGCGTTTGTTGCCCGCACGTCGGGGCAGCCTCCTGCCCGGGGCAGGTTTCAGCGGCATGGGTTGTCGGGGCGGGTTCTTCCGTGGGGTTGTCCGCATCGCCGGGTTCGTCCTCCCCTTCGCGGGCGGCAAGGAGGGCTTCGGCGATGAGGAAGTCCTCGGGGGTGGTGAGTTTCAGATTTCCGCGTTCGCCCCGTGCCAGGAAGACGGGATAACCGGCCGCCTCGACTACCGAGGCATCGTCGGTGAACTCCGGGCGGTAGTCTTGTTCGAGGGCTTCGCGCAGCAGCCAGCTGCGGAAGATCTGCGGGGTCTGTACGATGCGCAGGCGGCTGCGGTCGGTCGGATGCGACTTCGGGTCGGCGGCCTTCGGGTCGCCATCGATCTGGCGGAACGAATCGACGGGCTCCACGACGGGAATGGCGGCACCGTAGGTGAGGGCGGCCTCCGCCACGCGGCGGATCATCTCCGTGGTTCCCAGCGGACGTACGCCGTCCTGCACGGCGATCAGATCGGGATCGCTCCGCAGGGCCTTCAGACCGCAGCGGACCGAGTCGAAACGCTCCTTGCCTCCGGCTGTTACGTGGTGGCGGGCCACCTCGAAACGGGCCGTGAGGTCCCGCCAGAAGGGGATGTGCTGTTCGGGGAGGACGACGACGATCTCGGCGCCGGGCAGTGCCGCGGCGAAGCTCCCGATCGTACGGGCCAGTACGGGCTGGCCGCCCAGCAGGCGGAATTGCTTGGGAATGCTTCCGCCCATGCGGCGTCCGCTGCCTCCGGCTACGATGATGACTCCGATACGTTCCATGTGTGTTTCTTGCGGGTCGCTCTGCGGGATGTCGGGTTATTTTTCGTCGTTTTTGTCGCTCTGCGCGGCGACGGGCGTTGTCGGGGCGGGCAGTTGCAGCGAATCGAGCTGTGTGATACGCTCTTCGGGCTTCACGTCGCCGTTCAGTTCGGCGATGATGCGGTCGCGGACGAACTCGAAGAGGGGACGGTTCTCCTTTGAGATGGGTTCGGCCGGTTCCGAGGGGATCTTCAGCGGATCGATCGGCTTGCCGTTGCGCCAAAGCCGGAAATCGAGGTGCGGGCCGGTCGAAGCGCCGGTGCTGCCCACGTATCCGATCAGTTGGCCCTGCGACACGCGCGACCCCTGCGCGATACCCTTGGCGAAACGGCTCAGGTGCAGGTAGCCGCTCATCATATTGCCCGGGTGCTTGATTTTCAGTGTATTT
>OLWA01001777.1_pt1 | contig 21228 bp, 19 predicted proteins | sample 1673251 | NCBI WGS metagenome assembly OLWA01 (sample SAMEA3178937, study PRJEB25190) | human gut metagenome | biome: human gut; feature: human-associated habitat; material: faeces | place: Austria | collected 2013 | reverse complement strand
CATTTTATCCGCTTATGCAACTTATAATCAGGGATTTAATTTATAGAAGTCCCCTTAATTATGTTTTCTGGTCGGGCGGCCGGAGGCGCTCCTGTTGTCAGCCGGCCGGTGTCCGGATGCGGCGGCCGGTGATCCATTTTGAACGGCAGCAGCCCCTTTCCGCTTTCCGGTTCCGGTCTTGAATCCGGCTTGAGATCCGGGCATGCTTCCAGTTCCGGCATTGACGGCTTGCCCGGCCCTCGGTTTGGCTGAGGTTTTCGGCCTGGCGTTTTGCCCGGTTTTTCCGGACGAGTGCCCGATGCCGGCGGCGGGCCGGCCGGCAAATCGGCCCGATCCTTCGGTCGGCCGGCTGAAGAAGTAACTTTTTTGCCGACGCTTCTCCTCCTGCGTACGAGCCACATAGACGGCCTCGCGGGTGTAGGGGTTTTCGCCCGTGTAGAACATCACCGACGAGAGGGTCATGGGTGTGGGTGTGAGATCCTGCACCTGCTCCAGAGTGAAGTGCAGCCTTCCGAGCACCTTTTCCGACAGCGCCTTCATGTCCTGCTCCGTGCACCCGGGATGCGAAGAGATGAAGTAGGGAATCAGCTGATAGGGCAGCTTCTCCTCACGGCAGATGCGGTGGAAATCGGCGTTCAGCTGCTCGAACAGGGCGAACGGAGGTTTTCGCATCAGCCGCAGGACGCGATCTTCGGTATGTTCCGGAGCGACCTTCAGCCGTCCGGAGGTATGATGGAGCAGGACGGTGCGCAGATAGGGCGACTCGTCGAACAGGTCGTAACGGATCCCGCTGCCGATGAATGCCTTCTTGATCCCCTTCACGGCGCGGATCCGTGCGTAGAGCTCCAGCAGGGGCCGGTGGTCGTTGTCGAGATTGGGGCACTTCGCCGGATGGAGACACGAGGCTCTGCGGCAACGTGCGCAGAGCGAGCGGTCGCGGCCGCCCATGCGGTACATGTTGGCCGACGGGGCTCCGACATCGGAGAGATAACCCTTGAATCCGGGCATGCGGGTGATGCGTTCGACTTCGGCGAGGATCGAACGTTCGCTGCGCGAGTGGACGAACTTGCCCTGATGGGCCGAGATCGTGCAGAACGAGCAGCCGCCGAAACAGCCGCGGTGGATATTGACCGAGAATTTGATCATCTCCCAGGCCGGGATCTCTCCGCGGCCATTGTAACGCGGATGGGGGGCGCGTTCGTAGGGCAGGTCGAACGAATGGTCGAGCTCCTCGGTCGAGAGGGCGGCATTGGGGGGTGTGACGACGACATACTGCCCGCCGACGGCCTCCACGAGCGTCGCTTCGGGCTCCATCAGATTGCTCTGGGTCTCGATGACGGTAAAGTTTTCGCCGAAGGCCCGCTTGTCGTGCACACACTCCTCGAAGGCATGCAGCCGGATCGTCCGCTCGGGGTCGAGCCGAGCGACGTAGTTATCGTCGGCGAGGAAGGCGACCTGACGGATCTTTCGCAGGAGTTTGGCGTTGTACCCGTTGCGCATGGCGCGGGCGACCTGCTGGATGACGCGTTCGCCCATTCCGTAGATCAGCAGGTCGGCGCCGCTGTCGACCAGGACCGAGGGTTTGAGCCGGTCGCTCCAGTAGTCGTAGTGGGTCAGCCGTCTCAGCGACGCCTCGATGCCGCCGATGACGACCGGGACGTGGGGATAGAGTCGTTTGAGGATCTGCGAGTAGACCGTCACGGCGTAATCGGGTCGGAATCCGGCCTTGCCGCCGGGGGTGTATGCGTCGTCGTGACGCAGGCGGATGTTGGCCGTGTAGTGGTTGACCATCGAATCCATGGCACCGGCCGTCACGCCGAAGAAGAGCCTTGGGGCGCCGAGTTTGGTGAAGTCTCTCAGATCGTCCCTCCAGTTGGGTTGCGGGACGATTGCGACGCGATATCCTTCGGCTTCGAGCAGCCGTCCGACGACCGCCGCACCGAAAGCCGGGTGGTCGATGTAGGCATCGCCCGAGAAGAGGATCACGTCGAGTTGATCCCATCCGCGTTCGCGGACCTCCTTGATGGTAGTCGGCAGGAACATTTTTTTGCGATATGCTGGTTCTGGGAAGTCCGCTTTGCGGCTTCTTTTGTGGTATTTTGTCTCGGGGATTGGCCTCCCGGATTCGGCCCGGTCGGGATTTTCAGGCACCCTTCAGCGTTTTCAAATCACCTCCATTTTCTCTTGCCTCTCGCCTCCTGGTCTTTTGCCTCTTGCCTCCAGGCTTCTCGCCTCTTGCCTCTCCCTTGGCTACCCTCTCCGGGTTATTCGGCCTCTTCCTGACCGCGGGCTCCGGCTACATAGGTGTCCCATTTGGCGAGCAGTGCCTTGAAGTCGTCGGGCAGTTCGCTGTCGAAGAGGACCTGCTGATGGGTTGCGGGGTGTTCGAATCCGAGCAGCCGGGCGTGGAGTGCATGGCGGGGCATCACGGCGAAACAGTTTTCGATGAACTGCCGGTACTTGGCGAAGGTTGTGCCCTTGAGGATCCGGTCTCCGCCGTAACGTTCGTCGTTGAAGAGCGGATGGCCGATCCAGGCCATGTGGACCCGGATCTGATGGGTTCGTCCCGTTTCGAGCCGGCACTCCACGAGGGTGACATACCCGTATCGGCGCAGCACTTTCCAGTGGGTTACGGCGTGTTTGCCGTCCGAGCCGTCGGCGAAGACATACATTTTCTGCCGGTCCTTCGGGCTGCGGCCGATGTTTCCGGTGATGGTTCCCTCGTCCTCCTCGAGATTTCCCCATACGAGGGCGACATATCGTCGTTGAATCGTGTGGTCGAAGAACTGTTTGGCGAGCCGGGCATGGGTCTGTTCGTCCTTGGCGATGACGAGCAGCCCGGAGGTGTTCTTGTCGATGCGGTGGACGAGTCCGGCGCGGTTCTGCTCTTCGGCCGGGATTCCCTGAGCGTTGAGGTGGAACATCAGGGCGTTGACGAGCGTACCGGTGTAGTTTCCCACGCCGGGATGGACGACCATTCCGGCGGGTTTGTTGACGATCAGCAGATGTTCATCCTCGTAGGGGATGTCGAGCGGGATGTTTTCGGCGACCAGTTCGGTTTCGCGCCGCGGATAGGGCAGCACGATCTGGATGCGGTCGAGGGGTTTGACCTTGTAGCTCGATTTGGCCGCTTTCCCGTTGACGAGGATGTTTCCGCTGTCGGCCGCGGCCTGGATCCGGTTTCGCGAGCAGTGTTCCATCCTCACGGTCAGGAACTTGTCTAACCGCATGGGGGTCTGCCCCTTGTCGGCCGTCACGGCGAAGTGTTCGTAGAGGCCGGCCTCTTCGTCGTCTTCGTTGTCGGCCTCCGACACGGGCTCGTCATCCTGCGAGGCTGTGTTGTCTGCCGCCGGCCGAAGACCATCCGTCTCGACCGCCCCGGCCGCAACGCTCACCGGCGAGGGCTGGATGTTCAGAAAGTCGCGGTCCATCAGTCGAAAAATCCTTCGTCGTTGTCCTTTGTTGTTGCGTCATGCTCCGCGCTTCGGGGCTCCTGCAGGGCCTCTTCGATCGAGATCCGGGCCAGCGAATCGGCCTCCATCTGCTCTTCGGCCTTGCGTTCTTCGGCGGCGGCCGCGGCCTGTTTTTCGGCTTCGGCGCGGTGTTTCTTCAGCTTTTCGGCATCGAGCGTGAGCCGCAGGTCGACGCGCGAACCGAGCGCCGCGCTGCGTTCAGCGCCGGGGATCTGGATGTAGACGCGTGCATCCTTCTGGTTGAGGAGGTTGACACCCTCGTCGAAGTCGATCTTCCCGATGTTGAGACCGAGTTCCCAGAGACGGCCCTTGGCCTGGTTGAGGGGCAGCCCGACTACCTGAGGAACGACCGTTGAGGCGTATCCCTCCTCGACGCCGACATAGAGCGTGACACCCGAACCCATTTCGGCTTCGATGCGGGAGTTCTGCTGTACGGGTTTTCCGTCGCAGTACTCTTCGAGGACGTAGTTCGTGGCGATGTCCGGGCGGTAGACGAGTTCGTCGATCTCCAGTCCGGCGATTTCGAGCATGTTCTTGGCCTGGCGGAGCGAGCGGCCGGCGACGTAGGGCACGGGGACCATCTTCTGACGGAAGGAGTTGATCGTGATGTAGACCGTCCGACCGGGTTTGACCTCGACGCCGCCTTCGGGGAGCTGGTCGAGGATGATGCCGCCCTCGTAGGCGGGGACGAAGAGCGAGTCGTTGATCTGGAGGTTGAGGTCGTGCTTGCGGGCGATCCGCTGGGCGTCTCGGAGCTGTACGCCGGAGAAGTCGGGGACGATCCGTCGGGCTCCGTGCCGGGTTCCGATCTGCATGAGCAGATGGGCGGCGACGGCCATCACGAGGATGATGGCGACGATAAGCAGGAGGTTCCACACGATGGGATGCTCCCTGAGACGGTCGATGAAGCTGTTTTTTTTCTGCATGATTGACGAGGCTATTTCGGCGCTTTCCGGTAGAGATAGACGGCGATGAACAGATAGATGATGTTTGGGAGCCAGACGGCGAGCCCCGTGGGGAGGGTTCCGCTTTTGGCGAACTCCTCGAAGAATCGGTTGAAGAGGATGTAGGAGAAGCACAGGGCGGTACCGATACCGATGTGCAGGCCGGTGCCTCCGCGGACCTTGCGCGACGAGAGCGAGACGCCGATCAGCGTCAGAATGAACGTCGAGAGGGGATAGGCGTAACGGGCATGTTTTTCGACCTCGATGATGTTGATCGAATCGGATCCTTTGGCGCGCTGCTGTTCGAGGAAGCGGTTGAGCTCGGAGATGTTCATGGTCTGAATCAGGTCGTTGATGGCGCCGAGTTCGGCCACGTCGAGGTTGATGAGCGTATCGAGGTTCCGGAACTGTTCGAAGGTTTCGCCGCCGTCGGCCGTGAATTCGCGTTTGGTGTATCGCGGGGCGGTCCAGCGTTTGGTTTCGGGGTCGAACTTGACGTCGGCGGCTTCGAGCGAACGGAGCATCGAACCGTTTTCATATCGTTCGAGGGCGAAGAACGAGGCCTGGCGTGCGTTTCCGTTGTATCCGCGGATGTAGGCGAAGGTTCCGGGTTCGATCTGGCGGTAGATGTGCCTGTCGTATCGGGTGTTCTGTTTTTTGGGGATGTACTCCTGCTGGAAGGCGATGACGCGGCGCTGCGAGCGGGGGATGACCCAGAGGTTGAGCGTCAGCGAGAGCGAGGCGATGATCAGAGCGCCGAGGAAGTAGGGCCACATGAGCCTTCGGAAGGACATTCCGCCGGAGAGCATGGCGACGATTTCGGTCTGATAGGCCATCTTCGAGGTGAAGAAGATGCAGGCGATGAAGGTGAACAGGCCGCTGAACTGGTTGATGAAGAACGGGATGAAGTTCAGGTAGTTCTGCAGCAGGATGGCCTTCATCGGGGCATGGGTGGCGGTGAAGTCGTCGATTTTCTCGGCGTAGTCGAAGATCACGACGATGACGATGATCATCGCGATGGCGAAGAAGTAGGTGGCGAGGAACTTGCCGAGTATGTACCGGTCCAGGATTTTGAAGCCGGGGAATCGGATTTTCATCGGATGGGTTCTTTCAGAGTCTTCGGGTGAGTTTTTGGACCATGGTCTGCTTCCAGGGGACGAAGTCGCCGTCGAGGATGTGCTGCCGGGCCATGGTGACCAGCCGCAGGTAGAAGGCGATGTTGTGGAGCGAGGCGATCTGAGCGGCGAGCATTTCGCCGCAGACGCAGAGGTGGTGCAGATAGGCCTTCGAGTAGAGGGTGTCGACGAATGCGGTTCCGTCGGGGTCGATCGGGGAGAAGTCGTCCTCCCACTTTTTGTTCCGGATGTTGATGACGCCCTCGGCGGTGAACAGCTGTCCGTTGCGGCCGTTACGGGTGGGCATGACGCAGTCGAACATGTCGACGCCGCGTTCGATGGCCTCGAGGATGTTGACCGGGGTTCCGACCCCCATCAGATAGCGGGGGCGGTCTTCGGGGAGGATGGCGTTGACCACCTCGATCATTTCGTACATCACCTCGGTGGGTTCGCCGACGGCCAGACCGCCGATGGCATACCCGTCGGCATCGTACTGTTTGACGTTTTCGGCGGCATGGGCCCTCAGATCGGGATAGGAGCAGCCCTGGACGATGGGGAACAGTGCCTGGTAGTGGCCGTATTTGGGCGAGGTCTGGTGATAGCGGTTGAAGCAGCGGTCGAGCCAGCGTTCGGTCAGGGCGAGCGACCTGGCGGCGTAATCGCGGGGGGCGTCGCCCGGGGGGCACTCGTCGAAGGCCATCATGATGTCGGCGCCGATCGTGCGTTCGGTGTCGATGACGCTTTCGGGGGTGAACAGGTGCTTCGAGCCGTCGATGTGCGAACGGAAGTGACATCCCTCCTCCTTGAGTTTTCGGCAGTCGGCGAGCGAGAAGACCTGGAATCCGCCGCTGTCGGTAAGCATCGGGCCGTCCCAGGTCGAGAAACGGTGGACACCGCCGGCTCGTTCGAGGATCTCCATTCCGGGGCGGAGATAGAGGTGATAGGTGTTTGCCAGGATGATCTGGGCCTTGGCCTCGTTTCTGACGTCGCGGTGGAAGATGCCTTTGACGGTGGCGGCCGTGCCTACGGGCATGAAGATCGGCGTCAGGATCCTGCCGTGGTCGGTGACGATTTCACCGGCCCGGGCCCGGGAGGCGGGGTCTTTGTGTTGCAGAGTAAATTTCATACGCATCTATTCGGCAAAAATACACAAAATATTCGTATCTTTGCGCATATTTTGTCAATATGCGATTCTTCGAACAAATTCTGGTCAGCTATGGCTGGGAGGGCCTTGCACTGGCGGGCGCTCTGCTCTTGATGTTCGGCGTACAGCTCTACTATTATATCTTCGTATACGGACGGATTTCGGGTTACCGGAACAACAACCGGAAGGTGCTGCTGGAACAGGAGCCGCCCGTATCGGTGATCGTTCCGCTGTTTTCGGAAGACTACTCGTTTGTCGAGGAGCGCCTGCCGCTGATTCTGGCGCAGGCCTACCCGCATTTCGAGGTGGTGATCGTCTACGTGGGCCACGACGTGGACTTTTTCGAGGATCTGTCGCAGCTTCGGCAGTCGTTTCCGCAAATCACCACCACGCGTATCCAGCTGGACCCGCGCTATCCGATTTCGCGGAAGATGGCGCTCAACGTGGGGATCAAGTCGGCGCATTGCGAGCACCTGATCTTCACCTCGACGGATGCCGTTCCCCAGACCGACCGCTGGTTGTCGCTGATGGCCAAGGGGTTCATGCGGGGCGACATTGTGGTGGGCTACTGCGGGGTGGAGCGCCTGAAGGGCTTTGCGAACTACCTGATGCGGACGTGGCGTCTGATGCATTCGGCCGACTGGATCGCGCGGGCGGTCCGGAATCGCCCCTATCGGGGGACGCTTCACAATCTGGGCTTTACCAAACGGCTCTATTTCGGAGCGCACGGATTCAATTATCTGAACATGAATGTCGGTGAAGACAATCTGTTCATGCAGCAGATCATGACCCGCGAGAACGTGAGTGTGATTCTTTCGCCGCGGGCGACGCTCCGCGAGAAGACGTGGGGCGGCATGCGGTGGTGGCTGAACCAGCTTCGCTACTACGGTTCGGCATTCCGCTACTATCCGGGCGACGTGAAGTGCTTCGTGCGCTGGGAGTCGGGGAGCCGGATTCTGTTCTTCCTGACGGTGCTCTGTGCCCTGGCGGTGATGCCGCTGGAGTACAAGCTGGGTGCCGTGCTGCTGGTGCTGATCCGCTACGGAGTGGTTCTGTGGGAGGTTCGCCGGGTGGCCCGCCGCCTGGGCGAGGAGGGGATCCTGGGTCGCTATTTCATGTATGATCTGATCAGCCCGCTGTTGACGGCGGTTCTGGGCATCACGCTGCTGCGGCGCGACGAACGGGTATGGAGATAGCCGACTATATCGTAGCCGAGGACCGGGATCTGGTGAAGCGGACGCTCGAGGGGGACGATACGGCCTTCGAGTACCTGTTCAACCGCTACCGGGATGCGATCCATCGCCTCTTCGTGCAGCGGCTCGGGGGGACGCACGATGCCGACGACCTGCTGCAGGAGACCTTCATCAAGGTCTACATCAATCTGCACCGGTACAGCCAGGAGTATACCTTCGGGCAATGGGTTTATACCATCGCGCGGAACACGTTCATTGACTTCGTGCGACGGCGTCAGGAGGATCTGTCGATCGACGATCGCTTTGCGGCACCGGCGTCGAGTGCTCCGACGCCGGAGGAGAGCGTGATCAACCTGCAGCAGCGCACGCAGATCGAGCACTACCTCGAACGGCTGTCGCCGCGTTACCGGCAGTTGATCGTGATGCGTTTTTTCGACGAATACTCCTACGATGAGATTGCGGCGAAACTCTCGCTGCCGCTCGGAACGGTGAAGACGCAGATCCACCGGGCCCGGGAGCAGATGTGCCGTCTGATAGCCGAGGGCGAGAACCGATGAACGACCACCCTGCCGCCGCGGGGACTTTCATAATGCCGGCGGGCGACCGGAAAAACCGGGAAAAACAGAAAAAGGATGAACGACCTGGAAAAGATCTACGGATATTTCCCCGAACTGGACGCCGTACAGCGCGAACGTCTGGCGGCCCTGTATGACCTTTACGCCGACTGGAACGCGAAGATCAACGTCGTGTCGCGCAAGGATTTCGACCAGCTCTACGTGCGACACGTGCTGCATTCGCTGGCCATCGCGAAGGTGTGCCGGTTCGATGCGGGGGCCCGGATTCTCGATGTGGGGTGCGGCGGAGGATTTCCGTCGATTCCGCTGGCGATTCTCTTTCCGGAGGCGCGCTTCACGGCGGCGGATTCGATCCGCAAGAAGATCACGGTGGTCGAGGGGGTTTCGCGGAGCCTGGGGCTGGAGAACGTGACGCCGCGCTGCGTGCGGGTCGAGACGCTGACCGAACGCTACGACTATGTGGTTTCGCGGGCGGTGACGGCGATGCCTGAGTTTGTGGGGTGGATCTGGTCGAAGATCGAGCGGGGACAGCACGGTACGCTTCCGAACGGCATTCTCTACCTGAAGGGGGGCGATCTGGCCGAGGAGTTGGCCCGCACGGGCCGTCGGTGGACGCTCTATCCGATATCGTCGTTTTTCGACGATCCCTTCTTCGAGACCAAACAGGTGGTCTATACGGCGCGTTGAGACGCGCCTTTTTTGTTTATAGGTATTGCCGATCCGGAATCCTGCTCCGGGGGGGCGGCGACGTGCCCACCGACCGCTCCTCTCACTCGTGTGGAGCTTTTCTTCTCTCTTCCCTATCTTTCTTTTTCTTTCCTCTCCTCTCTCTACCTTCCTCTCCCTCTCCTCTCGTGCATTCGCCCTCTTTTGGGGGGGCTGATCTTTCCTTGCCCGAATTCTCTGCCTCTTTTCTCTGTGTGCTCTCAGCCCTTTTCACCTGCGTCCCGCCCTCCACTTTCTTGCCCGGCCCCTTTTATTAAATCCCGTTTTTTGCGCGGGTGCTCAGCAGCCCGCAGGCGGCCTGAATGTCCTCGCCGCGGGAGGCGCGGATGGTGGTCTGAATGCCGCGGGCCGTCAGGGCGTCGCGGAAACGGATCATGGCCTCGGTGTCGGGCGAGAAGTAGGGCGAATCGGGGATCTTGTGGAAGCGGATCAGGTTGATCCGGCACTTGATTCCGTTCAGCAGCCGGGAGAGCTCGCGGATGTGGCGCGGCGAATCGTTCAGTCCGCTCATGACGATGTACTCGAACGAGACGCGGCGTTGATGGGTGAAATCATACCGGCGGAGGATCTCGACGACGCGGGCGATGGGCCAGACCTTTTCGACGGGCATGATTTCGGCGCGTTCGTCGTGAAAGGGGTTGTGGAGGCTGACGGCCAGATGGACCTTCGACTCCTCGAGGAGGCGTTCTATCTGGGGCAAGACGCCGGCCGTGGAGAGGGTGATGCGGGTCGGCGACCAGGCGAATCCCCAGTCGGCGGTGAGGATTTCGAGCGCCCGCAGGACGTTGTCCGGGTTGTCGAGCGGTTCGCCCATTCCCATGAATACGAGATTGGTGAGGCGGTCGCTTTCGGGGATGGAGACCACCTGGTTGAGGATCTCGGCCGGGGAGAGCGACTGCTGAAGTCCCTGCCGCCCCGTTGCGCAGAAGCGGCACCCCATGCGGCAGCCGGCCTGCGAGGAGACGCAGAGCGTGGCCCGATCCCCGTCGGGGATGTATGCCGACTCGATGAAATGCCCTTCGAGGGTCCGGAAGAGGTATTTTTTGGTTCCGTCGGTCGAGCAGGATTCGTGCTCCGGTGCCGAACATGCGGGCGGGAATTGTTCGGCCAACAGTTTTCGGTTTGCGGCGGCGATGTCGGTCATCCGCATGGGATCCTCGATTCGTCTGACATAGAGCCATCGGGCGATCTGCCGGGCGGCGAATCGGGGCATTTTCAGTTCGTTGCAGAGCGTTGCGAGCTCCTGGAGGTTTTTTCCGAACAGTGTCTGCGTGGCGGCCATTCTGACAATGAAGGGTTCTGATTACGGAGACAAAAGTAGGCAAAAAATAAAGATTTTTGTGCCGGGGCGTTCATTTTTGAATTTTTATCTCTATATTTGTGGTGCATAGCGCGTCTGTTCCCGAATCGGGGGACAAGGGGCGATGCGCGGACCGGCGCGATGATGCGACTTGTCGGACGGTTCGGAACCAGCTTGGAATTGGACCGGATTCGGGACGGAACAACCGAATCGGAACAATCGGTAGAGAGTTCGGAACAATTAAAACTTGAAATATGGAAATCAAAAAATCACCCAAAGCGGACCTGAAAAACAAACGGGGCCTTTTGCTTGAGATCGGTCTCGTCGTATCGCTCTTGCTTGTGATTGGCGCTTTCTCGTATACGCCGAAGGAGAAGCGTATCGAAAAGGTCGATCTGCAGGCGCCCATTGTCGAGGAGCAGATCGTCGAGATTACGCGTCAGGACCAGAAACCGCCCGAGCCTCCCAGAAAGGTGGAGGTGAAGGTTATCGCCGACCTGTTGCAGGTTGTGACCAACGACACGAAGATCACGACGGAAGTGGACTTTACGGAGTTCGACGAGGACGTTGAGGTCGTGCAGACGGTAGGCGTCGAGGAGGAGGTTGTCGAGGATGACCAGCCGTTCCTGATTGCCGAGACGATGCCTTCGTTCCAGGGCGGAGACCTCAATACGTTCCGTGCATGGGTTCAGCAGAACGTGAAGTTCCCGCAGATTGCGCTCGAGAACGGAATCCAGGGCCGAGTAGTACTGTCGTTCGTGATCGAGAAGGATGGTCGGCTGACGAACATCCAGGTGCTTCAGACTCCGGACCGTTCGCTGTCGGAGGAGGCCATCCGGGTGCTGAGCAAGTCGCCGAAGTGGACTCCGGGCAAACAGCGTAACCAGGTTGTACGTGTGAAGTATACGCTGCCGGTGGATTTCCGCGTGCAGAACTGATGCAGATCTTCGGATCGCAATATGAATGGGGGTATCCTGCCTTGGGCGAGGATACCCTTTTTGTCGCATGACGACATCCCGTGCCGGAGGGAGATGCCGGCCCGGAATGTCGTGGATCAACAGAAGAGAGATTTTGGAAGAGAAAAAACAAGCGAAAAAGGGGAACGTGACACCGCAGGCAAAGACGGATCAACCGACGCCGGAGGACCGGATGGAGCGTGCGGTGCTGGTTTCGGTAGTCCGGGACAATCAGGATGCGCGACAGGCCGAGGAGTACCTCGACGAGCTGGAGTTTCTGGCCGAGACGGCCGATATCCGGGCAGTCAAACGCTTCATGCAGCGCCTTCCGCAGCCGTCGGCGCGGATCTACGTGGGACCGGGCAAACTGACCGAGATCGTCGAATACTGCAAGGAGGAGGAGATCGACGTGGTGATCTTCGACGACGAACTGAGCCCATCGCAGACGCGCAACATCGAGAAGGAGCTGCCGTGCCGGCTTCTGGACCGAACGCGTCTGATTCTGGACATCTTCCTGTCGCGGGCCCAGACAGCCTATGCCAAGACGCAGGTCCAGCTGGCCAACTACGAATACATGCTTCCCCGGCTGTCGGGGCTCTGGACCCACCTGGAGCGGCAGCGCGGCGGTACGGGGACGCGCGGCGGCGCGGGTGAGCGGGAGATCGAGACCGACCGCCGAATCATCCGCAACCGCATCGCCAAACTGAAGGAGGATCTGAAGAAGATCGACCGCCAGATGGCCGTTCAGCGGTCGAACCGCGGGTCGCTGGTCCGCGTGGCGCTTGTCGGTTATACGAACGTCGGGAAGTCGACGCTGATGAACCTCATCTCGAAGAGCGACGTCTTTGCCGAGAACAAACTCTTCGCGACGCTCGATACGACGGTGCGCAAGGTGGTCTTCGACAACCTTCCGTTCCTGCTGTCGGACACGGTTGGATTCATCCGCAAGCTGCCGACCGAACTGATCGAATCGTTCAAGTCGACGCTCGACGAGGTTCGCGAGGCGGATCTGCTGGTTCACGTGGTGGACATTTCGCATCCGCAGTTTGAGGATCAGATCGCGGTGGTGAAGCAGACGCTGCAGGAGATCGGAGCCGGAGACAAGCCGGTCTATCTGGTCTTCAACAAGGTGGATGCCTACCGGTGGGTGGAGAAGCCGGAGGACGATCTGACTCCGGCGACGCGAGAGAACCTATCGCTCGACGATCTGAAGCAGAGCTGGATCGCCCGGGCCAATACGCCGTGTATTTTTCTTTCGGCGCTTCAGAAGATCAATCTGGAAAAATTCCGCTCGGATCTGTACGGGATGGTGCGCGAGATTCACGCCGGGCGTTATCCGTTCAACAACTTCCTCTATTGAGCAACCAAATCCGAACATATGACACTTCACGTACTATCACAGCAGAACACCGTTCTGAACAAGTTCATTGCCCAGATCCGGGACCGGGAGATCCAGAAGGACTCGATGCGTTTCCGTCGGAACATGGAGCGTATCGGTGAGATCACGGCCTATGAGATCTCGAAGGATCTGCACTACCGGCCGCAGGTTGTTGAGACGCCGCTGGGCGAGGCGACGGTCCAGGTGATCGACGATCAGCTGGTCATAGCGACGATTCTCCGCGCGGGGCTTCCGTTCCACCAGGGATTCCTGAACTACTTCGACGATGCGCAGAATGCCTTCGTGTCGGCCTACCGCAAGAGCACGAAGGACGGGAAATTCAAGGTGAAGGTGGAGTACATTTCGTGCGGCAGTCTGGAGGGAAAGACGCTTCTGCTGGTAGATCCGATGCTGGCGACGGGCTCGTCGCTGGTGCTGACCTACAATGCGCTGTGCGAGAAGGGCGGAACACCGGCCTGGACGCACGTGGCGGCGGTGATCGCCAGCGAACAGGGTGTCGACTATGCGATGAAGCACATGCCGCACCAGAACACGACGATCTGGACGGCAGTGGTCGACGAGGAGCTGACTTCGCGTTCGTACATCGTACCGGGCATCGGTGATGCCGGCGACCTGGCCTACGGCGAAAAGATCTGACGGCGATGCGGCGGAAGCTCGGTTTTGTCGTTGCGACATTCGCGGCGACGGTGGTGCTGATGGCGATCCAGAAACCGCTCTTCATGGCGTGGTACGCCGCGGAGGCGGCGGGAGCAGGATTCGGGGGGTGGATGGCGGTGTTGTGGCACGGTCTTTCGCTGGACCTGACCGTGGCGGGCTACGTGACGGTCGTCCCGCTGCTGGTGACGCTGGCGACGCTGTGGGCGCGGCTTCCGGAGCGACCGTGGCGGAGGATCCTGACGGGATATTTCGCGCTGGTGTCCGTCTTGACGGCGGTGATCTTCGCCGTGGACGTGGCCTTGTACGAGCATTGGGGCTTCCGTCTCGACGCGACGATCCTGATCTACCTCTCCGACCCGAAGGAGGCGATGGCGAGTGTGGATTTCTGGCTTGGAGTTCGTCAGACGCTGCTGGCGACGGCCTATGCCGCGCTGATGATCTGGCTCTACCGACGTGTGGTGCGCCTTTTCGACGGGGAACGGCGGCCGTGGCGCACGGCGGCGGCCGGGAGTGTGGCGATGCTGCTGCTGGCGGGCTTCGATTTTCTGGCGATCCGCGGCGGTACGGGGGCCTCGACGGCCAACGTCTCGAAGGTCTACTTCAGCTCCGAGATGTTTCTGAACCATGCGGCTACGAATCCTGTCTTTTCGTTTCTTTCGAGCCTTGGCGACCGGAATACGGACTACGCTTCGGCATACCCCTTCTATGACGGGCAGGAACTTGCCTCGCGTTTTGATGCGCTGAGGGGGAATGCGCCCGATGCGGGGGGCACGACGGAGCGTGTGCTGACGACCGAACGGCCGAATGTCGTGCTGGTGATCCTGGAGAGTTTCGCGCGCACGGTGATGGACGAGACGGTCGACGGCGAGCCGGTGATGCCGAACATGCAGCGCCTGAAGCACGAAGGGGTCTGGTTCGAGAACTTCTTTGCCAACTCCTACCGCACGGACCGCGGCGAGGTGGCCATTCTGAGCGGCTTTCCGGCCCAGACGCGGATGTCGATCATGAAACTTCCGGCCAAGAGCCATACGCTGCCCTCCATCGCGCGATCGCTTGCCGGGGCGGGCTATGCGACGAGCTTCTCCTACGGCGGGGACCTGAACTTCACGAACCAGGCATCGTACCTCTACGCTACGGGATGGGAGGAGCTGGTCTGGCAGAAGGATCTTCGTTTCGACCGTCCGGCTGCGGACTGGGGCTATGACGACGAGGTGATGTGCGACTGGTTTGCCGACCGGGTGATCCGCCTTGACGAGAGCGGCCAACCCTTCCTGGCGGCGCTTCTGACACTGAGCAGCCATACGCCATTCGATGTCCCCTATTCGAAATTCGCCGATCCGGTGCTGAATGCCATGGCCTTTTCGGACGCATGTGTGGGGCGGATGCTCGACCGCCTGAAGGCATCTCCGGCGTGGCGGAATCTGCTGGTGGTGCTGGTCGCCGACCACGGCTATCCCTATCCGGCGACGCTGCCCTACAACGTGCCGCTGCGCCACCGGATTCCGATGATCTGGACGGGCGGGGCGATATCGGCGCCGCGAACCGTTGCGACCTACGCCTCGCAGATCGACCTGGCGGCGACGCTGCTCGGGCAGATGGATCTTTCGCACGCCGATTTCGACTACAGCAAGGATATCTTTGCTCCGGCTCCGCCGCGCAAATTCGCCTACTATGCCTTCAACGACGGCTTCGGGGTGGTGGATTCGCTTGGTGCGGCGGTCTGGGATGCTACGGGCGACCGGGCGGTCGAGGCGACGAATCCGGCCCTGTTCGAGGTGGGGCGGACGATGCTGCAGCAGACCTATACCGATATCGGCCGGCGCTGAAAAATACCGCATTTTGGGTATTGCGGCACGGGGGTTGCCGTTGCTAACTTTGCGACGGATGAAAAAATACCTGAATCTATGTATAAATCCGGAGGATATGGCGGTGATGACCGCATGTGCGACCTAGTCTGCGACCGTTATCCGGTGCTGCAGGTGATGAGCCGTTTCGGCATAGCCCTGGGCTTCGGCGACAAGACGATCGCGGAGGTGTGTGCCGACAACCGGGTCGATACGGCGACGTTTCTGGCGGTGGTGAATCTGCTGATGAATTTCGGTATCGGCGAGGAGTTGGCGGGCGAGGTGTCGGTGCGTGCGCTGACGGACTATCTGCACAATTCGCACGCCTATTTTCTGGACTTTCGGCTGCCGGCCATCCGCCGCAAACTGATCGAGGCGGTGGACTGTTCGCAGAGCGACGTGTCGTTTGCGATTCTGCGCTTTTTTGACGAGTACGTGGCCGAGGTTCAGCGTCACATGGCCTATGAGGAGGATACGGTCTTTCCCTATGTGGAGTCGCTGCTGGCCGGGGAGAAGAACCGGGCCTATTCGATGGAGATTTTCCGTCGCCATCACGATCAGGTGGACGCCAAGCTGCGCGAATTGAAGAACATCATCATCAAATACTACCCGTCGGGAAGCACGAACGAACTGAACGGCGTGCTGTTCGACATCTTCACATGCGAGCAGGAGCTGGCGTCGCACAACGCCGTCGAGGATGAGATTTTCGTGCCGGCCGTGGAGCGGCTGGCATCCGAAGGCCCGCGGGCTCCGAAATCCGAGGCTTTGAGTGCCCGCGAGAAGGAGATTATCGTCTGCGTGGTGAAGGGCATGACCAACAAGCAGATAGCCGATGCGCTCTGCATTTCGGCCCATACGGTGATCACCCACCGGCGCAACATCGCCTCGAAGCTTCAGATCCACTCGGCGGCGGGGCTGACGATCTATGCCATTGTGAACAAGCTGGTCGAACTCTCCGAGATCAAGGAGACCATTCCGGAGGGCTGAACGATCGGCGTCATCCTTCGAAACGAGGCTTTTATGGCAATCCCGATCCGAATAGTTGGGGTCGGGATTGTTTATTTCATGCGGGGGCACGATCTTTGTGTCCGAAGGAGAGTGAACAGGAATTCAGTGAGGGTGACGCAACTTTTTTCGGGCCGGTCTGGAACAGACCGGCTTTTTCGTGCATTTCGGTCGGGTTTCCGGGTCGGAAGCCTCCAGTCCGTAAGGGAACCGGTCGACGGTATTCCGTCTGTTCTCGGGCGTATTTTGGGGTTGTAATCCCTTATGGAACGGGATCGTATCCGCTGCCGCCCCAGGGGTGGCATCTGGCGAGCCGCCGTATGGTGAGCCAAAGCCCCTTCAGCGGGCCGTATTTGCGCAGGGCCTCGAGTGCGTATTGCGAGCAGGTGGGCGTGAAACGGCACGAAGGGGGAGTCAGCGGCGAGATGCAGAGCTGGTAGAAACGCACGAGCAGAATGAACGGCAGGGCGCAAAGTCGCTTACAGACGTTCCGAGACCGTTTCCAGAATCCGGCGGACGGCATGAGCGATGGATTTTGCGGAGAGGACCTCTTTCGAGGAGTAGACCAGGGCCAGATCGATATTCAGTGCAGGGCCCTGTTCCAGGATCTGTTTCTGGAGCCGGTAGGCCTCTTTGGTTCTTCGGCGCAGGAGGTTGCGTTTGTTGGCGCGTTTGTGGAACTTTTTCGGGACGGAGAAGAGGACCTCGACGTTGCGGACGGTGTCGGGTTCGGCGAACCAGACGTATCGGAACGGGAAGATGAATCCGCTTTCGCCATCGGCAAAAAGTCGGCGCACCGCTCCCAGCGAGCGAAGCCTTTCGTTGCGTGGAAGCGCGTGCGTTGACATGATTAGCGGAGTTTGGGGTCTGCGGGAGGGTCCGGGCGGAATGCGGGGCCCGGGGGTTATTTACGGGTTTCGGAGGTTGGCGTACGGCGTACGCGGCCTTTTTTGGCGAGTTTGTGCTGCTGCGTACGGATGAACTCCTCCTTGCGGGCGTCGGTCACCAGTTCGACGGGAGCGATCTCTTCGCCCTTCTGGACCTTCTGAATGAGCAGGTCGATGGCCTTGACCATCGAGGGGGCCTCGGGGGTCGGGGCGTTTGCCAGGACGGTGATCCCGGCTTCGAGAGCGGCCTTGAGGGTTCCTTCGCCGAAGACGGCGACGGCGGGCAGGCCTTCGGTACCGAACTTTTCGACCAGGGCCTTGACATCCGAGGGCGAGTAGAGCGCCAACAGGTCGTAAGCCTCCATTTTGACGGCTTCGAGGTCGCTGGCGACGGTTCGTGCGAGGATGACGGGATCGACGGCGAGTTTGAGTTTGGCGAGCGTGTCGGGGAGTTCGGGTTTGTGGGGTTCGCTCAGGGCGAGGAGGAACTTCTCCTCCTTGTGTTTGATGATGAGTTCGACGAGGGAGGTGAACGATCCGTCGGCGAACGAGATCTTGCGTTTTCTGTAGACGATGTACTTCTGCAGATAGAGGGCAACGGCCTCGGTCTGGCAGATGTACTTCATGGTTTCAGGTACGGTGATTCGGGCCTCTTCGCAGATATGGAAGAAGCTGTCGACCGTGGTTCGAGAGGTGAAGATGACGGCCGTATGGTCGAGGATTTCGACTCTCTGGGCGCGGAACTCCTTCAGAGAGACCCCTTCGACGCGGATGAAAGGCTTGTAGGCCACATCGACCTGATACTTCTGGGCCAGTTCGTAGAACGGGGACTTTTCGATGACAGCGGGCCTCGGCTGCGAAACCAGTACACTCTTTACTTTCAAAGTTGCGTATGTTTAGGTTTATCTTGGTCGGTTCATCTTGCCGCGAGGAGCCATAAGAGGCTGATTGGGAAGACTTCGACGGTGCAAAGGTACAAAAACCAATGCAAAATCGAAATTTTTTTAGAAATAAAGAGGTTCAGGGATTCTCTCAGATATAAAACGGCCGTAATGATCAATTCGACGGCGCTGATAATGAACCAGGCGCCGCCGGTTCCTCGTGGGCAGAGTGCGAAGAGGAGCAGCGTGGGGGAGGAGATGATGACGGCCAGGGCGAAATAGGTGCGTCTGAGCAGGGCGAGCTGGGCGATGAAGGGTTGGGAGAGGGTGATGGCGCCGGCGATGCGGATGGCCGCGGACTGGAACAGGATGATCACGGCCCAGGCCAGCGTCGCGAGCAGACTGAGGGCGAGAACGGCGGCGTGTGAAAGAGCGTGACCGAGTTCGGGGGGCATGAGCGTGTCGCCGTATTTGACGACGATGACCCCCATGAAGAGCATGCCGATTGCCGTTGTGATGTTCAGGAATCGGGAGAATCCGCTGACGCCGGGTTCTTCGGCGAAACGTTTGCCCGAAGTGGAGTCGCGGGAGATTCGGGTCAGCAGCAGACGGACATCGCCGAGGTTGCGGTAGAGGAGTGTGGCGTAGGTTGCGGCGAGCAGGAGGACGAATCCCTGGAAGACGGCGTTGTCGGTGAGTGAGTCGCCGACGGGACGTTCGAGGTTTTGGGGCTGGACGGTGATGGACTGACTGCCGAAGAGGGCTGTTGCGGAGGTATCTCGCCAGGGCATCTGTGTCGTGTCGGCACATGTGGGGGCCTCGCTGCTCCAGCCGAAGCGGATGGAGTCGATCCGGGAGAAGCGGAAGGAAGCGTCGGCACCGGGTCCAGCCAGCGTATCATCACTCGTCCGCAGCGAGTCGGCCTCCCGGGACAGACTGTCGGCATGGGTCCGATTGCCGCTCTGTGATGCCGTGCCGTCCGTTCGATGTTGCGATGCTTCCCCGTCCGTCCGGTGCTGTGATGTCTCTCCGTCCGTCCGGTGCTGCGATGCCGTATCGTCCGTCCGGACCCGTATTCCGGCTCGGGCCGATGTATTCCCGGCCGGTGTTGTCCTGGAAACTGTCGTTCGCACCGAATCCGCGGCGGCAACTGCGGTTCGTGCGGTTGCCGTACCGGCCTCTGCCACGGCCGCTTCGGGATATGACGACACCTGCATCATCCGGCGAAGGCGCGTTTAAGGGTGATCCGAATGGTGGTACCCTTGCCGATTTCGGAGTCGATGACGGCGATTTTTCCCTGGTGATACTCTTCGACGATCCGCCGCGAGAGTGACAGTCCGAGGCCCCAACCGCGGGTTTTGGTGGTGAATCCGGGTTCGAAGATCCGTTTCCAGTTGCTTTTGGGGATTCCCTTGCCGGTATCCTTGACATCGATCATGACGTACTTGTCGTCGGACGAGATTTTGACGTCGATGGCTCCGTGACCCTGGAGGGCGTCGAGCGAGTTTTTCATCAGGTTTTCGACCACCCATTCGAACAGGGCGGCATTGATGTTGGCCTGTACGGGGGCGATGGCCAGTCCGTTGTAGTCGAGGGTGACGTTTCGCGGAATGCGTTTGCGGAAGTACATGACCGATTCGCCGACCACCTCATTGATATTTTCGGGGGTAAGCGGAGTTTCCGAGCCGATTTTCGAGAAACGGTCGGTGATCTTCATCAGATGGGTGAGGTCCTTGTTCATCTCCTCGACGGCCGTCTGGTCGATATCCTGCGAGCGGAGGTACTCGATCCACCCGAGCAGCGACGAGGTAGGGGTTCCCAGCTGATGGGCGGTCTCCTTGGCCAGTCCGATCCAGACGCGGTTCTGCTCGTCGTGCTTCGACGATCGGAAGGCGATGAATCCCAGCGTAATGAACGCTGCGATGACCAGAATCTGGATGTAGGGGAAGTAGTAGAGCGACTTGAGCAGGGCCGATTTTCCGTAGAAGATCAGGTGGTAGTGTTCCGACGAGAATCGGAACCGCACGGGGATGGGCTGATTCTCGGACATGAACTTGTCGATCTGTTTTCGGAGCCGGTCGGGATGGTCGATGATCTTTTCGGGGATCAGGTGCGAGTTGACGACCTCGAGGTTTTCGTCGGTGATGATGAACGGGATGTTGTTTCCGGTGGACATGATGTCGGCGACGAGCGGATCCTGAATGGTTCCGAAGACGTCGCGGCTGACGCGTTCCATGGCATGGGCCCAGAGGGCCACGTCATGCTGCTCCTTACCCTTGAGTTTTCGGGCCATTTCGTTGGTGTAGAGCAGCGACAGGGCTCCGAGCGTCACTCCGACGACGATGACGACGACCCGGTTTCGGAACGAGAATTTTTTCGCATGGAATTTCATGTCCGGAGTTTTAGCGCGTTATTTGCGGGCGGTATCCTGTTCCGAGGTGATGCGGGCATACTCCGCGGGGTTTCCGAGGATTTCGAGGGCGCGGTTCACTTCGGCATCCGACGACAGCGCATGTTCGATCACGCCGGCCTGGTATCCGTGGCGCAGGACGATGTCGTTGTTGATGGCCTGGATGACCTGTTGGCGATAGGTTTCGAGGTTGGTCTGCGTATCGTCCTTGAGCTCCTCCTCGAGTTTGGTGAAACGCTCCTCCAGATCGGCGAATCGGTCCTCTTCGGCGGCCTTTTTCAGGGCTTTCAGGGCACGGCGCGTATCCGATTCATAGGGGACCTTCTTGTCCTTCATGAAGGCCTCGAAATCGGCGTAATCGCGATCCGTGATCGAGAACGTGCGGATGTCGATCTGTTGTCCCGGGTGCCGGCGTACGTATTCGTCCCCGAAATCCTCGATGAATCCCAGCGCATAGAGCGTTGCGGCGAAACGCGAGATGTATTCCGGTTCGGTGCGGATGTCGGGCATGATTCCGCCGCCGTCGTAGACCTTTCGTCCGGCGCGGGTCGAGAACTCGGAGATCAGCGAGTCGGGTACCGTGCGCACGTCACCCTCCTGCGAGTGGGAGTAGTCGATGGCCTGAATGCAGCGGCCCGAAGGAATGTAGTATTTGGCCGTGGTGAGCTTCAGCATGGCGTTGTAGCCCAGCGGCCGCGGCGATTGCACAAGCCCCTTGC
>OLWA01001774.1_pt1 | contig 21246 bp, 22 predicted proteins | sample 1673251 | NCBI WGS metagenome assembly OLWA01 (sample SAMEA3178937, study PRJEB25190) | human gut metagenome | biome: human gut; feature: human-associated habitat; material: faeces | place: Austria | collected 2013 | reverse complement strand
TGCAGTAGTGGTAGAAGCAAGAATCCCCCTGCTTTAGCTGTGGGGAGTGTCAAAGTTGATTATAAAATAGCACAAAAAACGTCATATTTTGGCTACAGGGAATGAATATCTTTGTGTCTGGAAACAATAAACAACATTTGTTCTGGTGCTGGAATTGTATTATAATAAAGAGCAATAGTGTCTGGATAAAAGAAGGTTACAGGGACGGGATCCAAAAGGTAACAAAAGTTTCGATTTCCCGTCCCCAAGGGGAGGAAACGTATGTCAACAACAGAAAAAAACCGTTTCAGCCAACTGCTGGAACAACTGATCCTTATGTCAGAGGTCAAGAATACATCTCTTGCAAAAGCACTTCAGTATGATGCAAGTTATATCAGCAAATGGATCAATGGACGGATACTGCCGACCGAGAAGACGAAGCGAAAAGTGCTCACAGGGATTAGCCATGAGCTTGTGAGACAGAGTACGCGGACCGGCATGGAAAACCTTTGTGCAAATTATCAGGTTATAGAACCGGAAGAGCTCGAAACGGTGATCTATGATCATCTTGAAGCGGAATATGATTATGTGACGGAACTTCAGAAAACATATGGAAGTTCAATCGCTCCAAAAACCAATTTTTTTATTGAGCTAAGCCCTGCGGAGTATATTGCCAGGATGCATCATCCGGTTTTGAGAAGAGTGAAACTTCTGGATGTCATGGCAGAGATGGATCTGTTATCCTTGCTTCATGAATACCGCCTGCAGATCATTCAGGGTGATATGAGAAGAGAAGCTTATCGTGCTTATCCAGATGTCCATTTTTCTCTGGTCCTCGATCTTTGTCCGGAAAAAACGGATCCTGTGTATGATCCGGTCTTTCTTTTAAATATGATGTCAGATATGTCAAGGGTAGATTTTCATTTGTATAAAGGAAAACAGGCAGCAGGCAGAATGATCTTTTCGGTAAAAGATGAGTTTATGATCAGTGGTATGCTTATGGATGCAAACCGCTGTATGTCAGTTACGACCAGTACAGAACCCTCCAACTGCAATGTTATGTATTACAATATCCGTGATCTGTGTACGAGAGAAAACCTTTTGTACCGCGAGACGACCATGAAACAGATGATCACAGAAAATAATTATACCCATTCCGTTCTGTCTCTGAATCAGAAATGGATCCTGGGGCATATGACAGAACATTTTCTGTCAGACGAGCTTTTTGAAGAACTTCTGGAACAGCTTGGAAAGCAGCAAAATTTTCATATGGATGAAACCAGAATACGATATCTGCATGCCCTGACAAAAAAAGCACTGGAGGAGACGCGATTTGACATTCTGATCTACAGTGCGGCATTTTCAAATTTTGCGATCGACAGTGAATTGGACTTTTTTGATCATAAAATGCACTTGAATGTTCAGCAGAGGGAAAGCTACATAAAAAATCTCCTGCAGCTTTGTACAGAAAGAAAAAATCTTCGGATAAAAGTGATCTATGGAAAGCTGACTTCGGATTTTCATTATCATGTAACGCAATGCGTATTTCTGTCTGATCGGATTTCATACGTGCGGCTGAATACGGAAAATCAGGACAATAATCTGGTCGTTTTGAACCATCCGGATATGCAGATGATTTTTACCCGTTTTTTCAGTGGCTTGTGGGATGAAAAAGAAGCCAGTGTCCTTTCTGATCCAGAGGAAATAAATTCATTTATCTGCAACATGATTCAAAGGCTCAATGTTATATCAGGAATCTGAATTCAATTTTGGCCCATGTTTTATCCAGTTGATTCCAGTTTATTCAACTTTTTCCATGGTAGACTGTCAGTGTTATATTCCAATACAGGGAAGGAGACCATAAGACTATGAAAAACACGATGACAGGAAAACCAAGCATTGACCGTCCATGGATGCAGTATTATCCGCAACAGATTATCGAGGGACTTGCAATTCCGGACAGCACGATCTATGAATACCTGAAAGAAAGATGTCCGGGCGAAGACGTTGTTGCGATCCATTACTACGGAAATGAGATCACATGGAAAACTGTATACGAAGAGACAGACCGTGTTGCACGCGCATTGAGAGCAACAGGATTTGGAGAAGGAGATGAGATTCCTGTATTTCTGCGTACAGTGCCGGAATTTATCTATCTTCTTCTCGCAGCGGAAAAAATTGGTGCATCAATCCTCTGTCGTGACAATACCTTAAAAGAAAACTGTGAGGCAGTGAGGAAATCCGGAGCCAAAATGATCATTGCACATGATTTTCTTTCACATGAAGAACTGAATACTTATCGGAAAAAAGCCGGGATCCGTGGTGCGATCCTGCTCAGTCCGATTCGCAGTGCAAACAGGACGGAGATTCCCGACTACAGTTGGAAATATATTGATTCTCATTATACAGATTATCCGGCTTATGGTCCCTGCACACTGTCATGGGATGAATTCTTGAAACTGGGTGATGAGTTTGAAGGAACGGTGGATGCACCAAGAGACATTGATCGTCCGCTGTTCCGTGCTTATACAAGTGGATCGACAGGACCGTCCAAACAGGTGATCCATTCTGCACATACTATGATCGGAAATATGCATCAGATGAATTTTTATGGTGCGTCCAACGAATTTCGTCCGACCTGGATGGTGACACAGCTTCCGCCTTCCCTTGTCGCAGTAGTGGTAGCCATGGTCCTGATGCCGCTGGCTTCGGACAAGCTTCTGATCCTCTGCCCATTTGTGGCTCCGGAAGATGTGGATCTGGAAATGATGCGTTACCGTCCGAACTGCTGGCCGCTGATCCCGATGTTTATTGAGATCGTTATGAGAAATGGCCGTGTACCGGCGGATTATGACATGTCTCACCTGTTTTCTGCAGGGGCAGGATGTGAGGCTTACAACAACAATCAGTTAAAGAGGGCACAGAAATTTCTGGACAGTCATAACTGTAAGGCACGTTTTACGACGGGCTATGGATGCAGCGAGGCAGGCTCCAATATGACACTTCCGATTACAAAACATCCGATCGGAAATGGAAATGTTGGCATTCCAATGCCGCTGACGATCCTTTCTGTATTTAAGCCGGGAACGGATGAAGAACTTACTTATAATACCTGGGGAGAAATTTGTCAGTGCGGACCGGGAACCATGATCGGTTATGATACCCCGGCAGCTACTGCAAAGACGATCAAGATCCATTCCGATGGCAAAAAATGGCTCCACACAGGCGACATCGGCTATATGACAGAAGATGGAACGGTCTATACACTGACCAGAGGAAAAGCCCCACGTTACGGTGGCGGCGATCTCGCAACACTGCCGATGGAAAATAAGCTGGCAGATGCACAGATCCCTGGAATTGACGATGAATTCTTCGTGATCCTTCCGGACCCGGATCATGAATGGTGCTTCCTGCCATACCTGTTTGTTGTACTTGAGGACGGTTATACGGTAGATGATATCCGTGATCAGATAGCGGCAAGTCTCGACGACTACATGCAGCCGGTTCAGATCATCGCCCTCCCGGAACGACCGTTTTTCCACTTCAAGACGAATCGTCTTGGTCTGGCAAAGGATATTGAAGCGGGGAAATTTGAAGAATAAATTAAATAATCGAAAGAGAGGAGTGCTGGCAGATGGCTGTCGGCACTCCTTTTTGGCGTTCAAATTAACAAATAATGAAGATATTTTACAAGCATTTTTCATTATGCGGATGTTAAAATGTACTCTGAGAGGAGACAAAGATCATGAAGAAAGAAGTGCGAACAGTCATCTATGATGACGAACTGCGGCTGGAAGCATATCGTTTTGAGGGGATCATGCAGCCTTTCCAAAATCATTTCCATGAGTATTATGTGAACGGATCTGTGGAAAATGGAAAACGCTGTCTGTCCTGTAAGAATAAAGAATACACCCTTCAAAGAGGAAATATTGTTCTTTTTAATCCCGGAGATAATCATGCCTGTGTACAGGGTGATGATGGAACTCTGGATTATCGTGCGCTTAATATTTCCAGAGAGAGTATGCTGAATCTGATCGAAGAAGTGACTGGGAAACGAGAACTTCCGGGATTTTCGGAAAACGTGATCTTTGATGAAGAAGTGACCTGTTACCTGCGTCCGCTGCATGAAATGATCATGAAAGGTTTCGATGATCTTGGAAAAGAAGAAAATCTGCTCCTGCTGATATCTCTACTGATACAAAGATATGGACAGCCTTTTGAACAGTGCATTCCTGAATGCCGGGATGAGATAGAAGAGGTCTATCGGTTTATGGAACAGCATTTTTCTGAGCATATTTATCTGGATCAGATATGTCATCTGGCGGGGCTCAGTAAATCAACTTTGCTGTGGGCATTTACGAAGTCCAAAGGCGTAACTCCATATAGTTATTTCCGAAATATCCGCATCGGAGAAGCGAAGAAATTACTGGAACAGGGACTGCCGCTTGTGGAAGCGGCATTGCGGACAGGATTTTCTGACCAGAGCCATTTTACAAACTACTTTAATCGTTATATTGGCGTGTCACCAGGTGTTTACAGGGAAATCTTTTTAACGAAGGAAAATTCGGAGGACAAAAAACATGGAAAATAAGAACAAAACAGGGCATTTATGTGCACTGCTTACGATCATGATCTGGGGAACTACTTTTATATCGACAAAGATTTTACTGGTGGATTTTCGACCGATAGAAAATTTCAGTCGCTCCATTTTTTACGGCCATTTTGAGCCATCTGTTTCTGAAAGAAGAAGGACGATTACGGGCAAAGTTCTTTGTTGGATTTGCAGTTGCAATGGTAGGAATCTTTCTGATCAGCTTTAACGGAGCTAAGCTGGAACTGGGGCGTTTTGTAAATCCAATGTATCTGTTTAACATTATTTTTCTTGGCCTGGGTGCTTCAGCGTTATGCTTTGTCTCCTGGAATTTCGCAGTCAACCTTCGAAAACATGTCAATTCTTGAGGTATACGATAAAACAATTGATGTATTCAGAGATTACTATCAATATGAAGAGATACAGGGAAGTGACAGAAAAACAGTGGAAAAAATACCGGAGGCTGCATTCAGGGAAGCAGTTGCAAATGCGTTGATTCACAGAACATGGGATATGGAGTCTGAAATCAGAATCTCAATGTTTGATGACAGAATAGAAATTGTCTCACCTGGTGGATTGCCTTCTGGAATAACAGAAGATGAATATTTAGCCGGAAAATTATCTGTTTTAAGAAACAGGATTCTTGCAAATGTATTTTACAGACTCGGATTTGTTGAGATATTTGGAACAGGAATCACAAGAATTAAACAGCTTTATAAAGAAGAATTAAGTAAACCGGATTTTGAAGTATCAGAGAATACGATCAAAACAGTACTTCCGATTTTTGAAAAAGACCTGGATCTGACGGAAGATGAAAGGGTTGTATATAAAACTTTAAGCAAGATTATGCTAAAGTCAATCAGTGAAATTGCACCCTATGTTCCCTTTGGAAAATCCAAGACAACACAATTACTGAAAAATATGGGTAAAAAAGGTATCATAACTGTTGAAGGTAACGGCAGAGGAACGAAATATATAATAAAATAAGCCATATCTTGCCTCGAACGTTTGTTTATGATATCCTGTATTTATCATATCTGACGTGAAACAAACAATAAAGGAGCATCTATACTACTTATGAAGGGAAATATCATTTATAAAAAAATCATACCGGAAAAAGCCCCCATCTATGCGGAATTTCCATCAAATCTGCATCCAGATATCCAGAGTTTTCTGGTGAAGCAGAATATCCAGTCCCTTTATATACACCAGGCAGAGACTTTTTGCGAGGCGGTCAATGGGAAAAATATCGTGATCACGACGCCGACAGCCAGTGGTAAGTCTCTGTGCTTTTATCTGCCGGTGATCCAGGAGATTTTGCAGAATCCTGTCACACGGGCGATTTTTGTCTATCCGACCAAGGCTCTGGCAGCAGACCAGTACCGTGCTTTGAAGCCTTGGATAGAATATTTTGGTGAATACAGATTGTCAGCGGGAGTTTACGACGGAGATACCCCTCCGGATGAGAGAAAACGGATCCGGGAGCGTGCCAATATTATTCTTACAAATCCGGATATGCTGAATGGTTCCATGCTTCCAAACCACAGCAAATATGGTTTTGATTTTATTTTTGCCAATCTGAAATATATCGTACTGGATGAATTGCATGTATACAGAGGGGCATTTGGCTCACACCTTGCAAATGTATTCCGGCGGTTATCCAGACTTTGCAGGTATTACCATTCTGATCCACACTTCCTGTGCAGTTCAGCGACGATCGCCAATCCGGTAGAGCTTGCCGAAAAAATCTGTGGAAAAACATTTACCTGTATCAGTAAAAGCGGGGCAGGCATGGCAGAGCGAACCTATTGTCTGATCCAGCCGCCCGAAAAACTGGACAGAGACGGAAATCCTTATGGAAAAGAATCCGTAATAAGCGTTGCGGCGGATCTGCTTCCACAGCTGATGGAAGAAAAAGAGAGCTTTCTGGCGTTTGCAAAATCCAGAAAAAACGTAGAGATCCTTGTAAAAGAAACCAGAGATCACCTGGAGAACAGCGGCTTTCTGGGAAGTGCAAGGAAAGAAGAAATATCCGGGTACAGAGGCGGGTACACACCAAAAGAAAGAAAAGATATAGAAAAACGCATGATCTCCGGAGAACTGACAGGGCTTGTATCAACCAATGCCCTGGAACTTGGAATTGATATCGGAAAGATCAACACTACAGTACTTGTGGGATATCCCGGAACCAGAGCATCCTTCTGGCAGCAGACCGGACGCGCCGGAAGAGGAAAAGGAAAATGCACCAATTATCTGATCCTGGCAAATCTTCCTATGGATCAGTACATTGCCCTGGAACCGGAATGGCTTTTTGACAGCAGCAGCGAGAATGCCATTGTAGATCCGGACAATCTGCTGATCGAGCTGGCACATATCCGTGCTGCCGCAGCAGAACTCCCATTGTCTTTGGATGATGGGGCACTTTTTCCAGATTTGGGAGAGACAATCCCGGTTCTTCTGAGAGTAGAAGAAGTCAGAAGTCTTGGAGGACGTTTCGTGTGGTCCGGAGGACTGTATCCGGCAGGAGAGTTTTCTATGCGGAATATCGACCAGAATAAATATCAGCTTCTGAACAAAGAAACGGGGAAAAATATCACAGAAATGGATGAGGAACAGGCTTTCCATGAGATCCATGAAGGTGCTGTCTATATGCATGACGGTGAGTTTTACCAGGTAGTACATATGAATCTGGAAAGCAAGATTGTGGAGGCAGTTCCTTTTCATGGGAATTATTACACGGTTCCGGGATGTGAGACAAATATCCGCATTATCCACAGACAGAAAAAGCAGGAATGGAAAAGGACGGAACTGTCTTTCGGAGACGTAAATATTGCGGATTTTGTATACATGTACAAAAAAATGCAGTTCCATAATCACCAGAATCTGGGATTTGAGCAGCTTCGGAAACCGTTGACGAAAAATTATGATACGGAAGCAGCATGGATCAAACTTCCTGAAAATGTAGTAACCATGTACCGAAATCTGCTGCAGCCGGATAAACAGGGATATTATGTGCGAAATAATCATTTTGAGGGATTGATGTTTGCATTAAAGAATGCAGCATTGATGGTGACGATGACGGAAAGTGCAGATCTTGGGGTTGCCGTTTCTTCTAATGCGCTGGAACTTGCAGGAAGCACAGAGGAAGAGGTTTACCTTTATTTTTATGACTGCTATGTAGGCGGTCTTGGATTTGCGGAAAAAATCTATGATCTGATCCCTAAAGTAGTGGAGCAGGCTGTCCGTATGGTTTCCGGCTGCCGCTGCAAAAACGGATGTGCCGTATGCATCGGCGATGACCGGCTGGATCGGAATGTCATTCTGTGGGGACTTCAGAATCTGTCGGAAGAATCCGGATTTGCAGGAATGATCAGTCTTCCAGAGAATCAGGAAGAACAAACGATTTCCAAAGAATTTAAATTTGCAGAATTAGGTGACAAATGGAATGATTTCTGCAGCAGGATAACAGAAAGAAATGAGGCGTTTGCAGGATTTTTCCGCATGGTATCTTCAATAGAAGTAAAGGGAGATTCTCTGATCTTTTATGTAAAAGAAGCGTTCTATGCAGAGTGGGCAGACATGCCGGAAAATAGAAATGCCATTGTGAATATCCTTCTCCGGTATGTATCTGTTCCAGACGGTTTCAGGCTTGCTATTCTTTCCGGTGAAAAAATAGCAGATCATGATAAAAAAGAAAAAATGATGCGAAGATATCATTCATTGAAGAAGGATGAAAACGATGGAATTAAATAAATATCAGGAATCCGCCGTCCTGGATGAAAGCAACACCTGTCTGGTACGGGCAAATGTGGGAAGTGGAAAGACAACGGTTCTGATCGAAAAGATAAAGTATCTTTACGAACAAAAGAAAATCCCGCTGGAGGATATGATCGTTCTGACATTTACAAACAAGGCGGCTGATGAGATCCGTGAACGATTAAAGATATCTGATATGGATCAGAAGGCGCAGGACTGCTTATATGGTACCTTTCATGGCATTGCATTAAAGCTTTTACAGGATGTTCTTCCAGTACAGGAACTTGGTTACACCAGAGAATTTCAGGTGTGTCTTCCAGAGGAAGAACTGGAACTGGCTATACGTCTTATCAAAGAACATAGTCTGAAGATCAAGTACAAGAACCGTCTGAGAAAGCGACTGGACCAGAAGAATCGGACTGGTGGTTCTTCGCGGAACAATTATCAGGATGATTTTTTACAGCTTGTAGATCTTCTTGCAGAAGAAAAGCGAAAACAGAATAAGATGAGTTATGAAGATCTGCTGATCAATGCCGCCAGGCTTCTGGAATGCCATAAAGAACTTCTTCCAAATATAAAATGGATCATCATTGATGAGGTACAGGACTGCGATGAACTGCAGTTTGAGTTTATACGGCAGTTAAAGAAACCGGAAGTAAATCTGTTTGCCGTCGGGGATCCAAATCAGGTGATCTATAGCTGGCGGGGAAGTGTGTTTAATATTTTTTACCGCTTTCGGGAGCTTTATCAGGCAAGAGAACTTTCGCTTCCGGTAAATTATCGTTCTTCCGGGACGATCCTGGCTGTTTCCAGAAGGTTTCAGGAAACGGGAGATATTCTGGAAGGCGTACAGGATAAGGGCGAAAAGATATCCGTAAAAAATCATTATGATCCGTTTCAGGAAGCAGAATATCTGGCTGAAAAAATTCAGAAACTCTATGAGGAGCAGGTTCCATACGAACAGATCGCAGTGTTTTATCGATTACAGGATCAGTCTGAAATCCTGGAAAAAGTTTTTGCCAAACATGAAATTCCTTACGAAGTATCACAGAAGAAAACAATCCAGGACATTCCGGTGCTGGCATGGTTTCTTCAGATCCTTCGTTTTCTGAGTAACCATGAGGATATCGAAAGCGCAGTTTCTGTTCTCATGAACAAAACTTTTGGAGAAGGATGGACGGAAAAGAAGGCGTGTGCAGAAATTGAGTCGGTGATAATAGGAAACACATTTTTCTCTAAATCCCTGCTTTTTCAGAAGATGTGGGAATATCAGGATCAGGGAAAGGATTATGAGAACCTATGGGAATTTCTTTGTCTGGAGAGATATCTGCATCCTGCCTCAACAGATTATGCGGAAAATCGAACGTATATCCTGCGGCTGCTGACCAAAATGAAGAACTACAAGAATATTCGTGACTTCCTGAATGAATTTGTTTTGAATGGAATGGATCTGGAAACATCGGAAGAATCCAAAAGTTCCGTAAAGCTGATGACGCTCCATGCTTCCAAAGGTCTGGAATTCGACTATGTATTTATTATAGGAATAAATGATGGACTGATCCCTCTTAACAGTAAAGACGAAGCTGCTGAGGAAGAAGAACGGCGGCTTTTTTATGTGGGTATGACCCGTGCAAAGAAATTTCTGGAATTATCTTTTTATACCAGTCCCAATGGAACCCGGGTATTTCCAGGCCCGGGACGATATCTTTCGTATTTACCTGAAAAATACCTGACAGGTCCGGTACATCAAAAGAGAAACCCAAAGGAAGCAGCAGAACACCTGCAGGATCTCAAAAAAATGGTCCTGGAAGAAAAAATTAGAAAAGCAGAAGCTACAGAAAACACTACAAAAGTACAGGAAGAGCCAAAAAAAAATCCAACTGCAACAGAAAAAAAGGTAGAACACCCCAAGTATGGAATGGGTGTGGTGGTTTCTGAAAATGAAGACATTGTACGGGTACAGTTTGAGGATTATGGAGAGAAGGAGCTGCTGAAAGCTTTTTCGCAGTTGAAATATATGTAAGTGGCTGGAATGAATAATTCATTTGAGACTGGAGTATAAAGAGTTATTTCTTAGAATAAGAACGACATTTTTCTTCCAGCATTTTGAAATCACAACATCTTACAGCAAGGGACGCCTCCGGTTTAGAAATACATTTCTGATATAATTTCAGAGCTTTATTTTGTAGAATGTCCTGAACATTATCAATTAGGAACTTTTCCTTCTGGAGCAGGTAAATATAGTCCGTTTTTTCTTTTTCATTACTAAAGGAACGAAAATTTTCTATCTGGTTATACTTTAACTGTGTAAGACAGTTATCAGGAACAGGAGAATAGGTTAAATTACAAATGAATATTTTTTCAGGCTATGAGCTGTTGTGGCTGTTTTTCCAGGAATGTTTTTGCCCAGGGCTGTGACTTTTATAAACTGATGCTGTTGTTTGTCATTGGTGCATTCTTAGGGGATATTGTTAAGACTGTTTTCTGCCGGATCACAATGGGATACTGGATGAGCAGAAGCAGTCTGGTGTGGGGACCATTCAGTATCGTATGGGGCCTGGCGCTGGCACTTGTCACCTGGTTCTTGTATAAATATAAAGATCATAGTGAGAGTTTTCTTTTTTGACAGGCACTTTTCTTGGCGGCGCTTATGAATATCTGTGCAGTGTATTTACAGAGATCTTTTTCGGAAAAGTATTTTGGGATTACAGTAAACTACCATTTAATCTTGGAGAAAGAATCAATCTTCTGTATTGCTTTTTCTGGGGAATCGCAGCAGTTGTATGGTTCAAAAAAGTATATCCCTTTCTTTCTGGCCTGATCGAGAAAATACCGGTGAGACCAGGCAAGATCATTACCTGGATCCTGACTGTATTTATGTGTTGCAATATGATCGTTTCTTCTGCGGCACTGATGCGCTACGATCAGAGGGCACAGGGAGTCGAAGCACAGAACCAGATAGAAAAATGGGTGGACACACACTTCGACGATGCCAGGATGAAACAGATTTATCCGAAAGCGAAGTCGACACATTAAGGGCTTTCGAAAATCTGATCGTAGGCTGCCTGTGGTGTATCACGATCATTGGTATTCCGTTTGGAAAACAGTTCTTTAAGATGGCAAGACTTTCCTTTATGCCGTTTGGCGCGAATGTGATTGGATGAAAACACTATAGAGAATGAATGGACGACTATCAAAAATGGTCGTCTATTATTTTGTAAAAAATAGGCATTGACAAATGTATCGTAGTGCGATATAACAAAAGTATCGAAGTACGATATATCGCACTGAAAGGGAATGCTTATGGATGCACATATAAAGAAAGTTTACGTTCCCATGACGGAGACGAGTTTTTATATACTATTATGTCTTCGTACCCCGAATCACGGTTATGGGATCGTACAGAAGGTAAAAGAACTGACAGCAAATGAAGTGGTACTTGGGCCGGGGACCATGTATGGCAGTCTTTCCAAGATGGAAAAAGACGGTTTGATCTGTTTTATCAGGGAGGAAGATAAGAGGAAGATCTATCAGATCACAGAGCTTGGAACGGAAGTTCTGGAGCTTGAACTAAAGAGAATCCGTAGACTGTATCGCAATGCACAGGAGGTAATGCAATGAAGAAAGTCAAAAAAGAATTTCGCTGGTTTAACATCATGGAATACGAAAAAGAAGAAAAGTACCTGAGTAAGAGACACCAGGAAGGCTGGAAATTCAAGAGAGTGACTTTTCCTGGAATCTATACATTTGAGAGATGTGAGCCTGAGAAAGTAATCTATCAGCTGGATTATAATAAAGAAGGAATCAAACACCAGATGGAATATGTACGGATGTTTGAGGACTGTGGATGGGAATATCTGACAGAATTTGCTGGATACAACTATTTCCGAAAACCGGCAGACAGGATGCTGCAGGACGAGGAAATATTCTGTGATGATATCTCCCGGCTGGATATGGTGAAGAGAATTTTCTGGGGAAGAGTGATTCCGTTGATCGTGATTCTTTGCGGTCTGATTCAGCAGGTTTATATATCTTCGACAGATCACAGTGAACATGGATTGCTGCCAGTGTGGGTTGTATTATTAGTTATATACGTTATTACTTTTCTACAGTTTGCCGTAAAATATTTTACATTTCGAAACAGGATACAAAAGTAATCTTCGGTTGGTGAAACGTTAATATAAGAAGGGACTGTCGGGACTAAAAATCATTATTTCCCGACAGCCCCTTTTTTTCCTGATTTTTAAAAAATTTGATTTTTTTTGTTACCATCCGAGATTTTTTACGATATATAGTATGAGTAGGAAATTTCCTTCTAAAAGGAGCCTTAGGAAAAGCAGCAATCAAAGCGCGCTTGTATTTGCTGATGAAACACAAAACTTTGGAGGATAACTTATAAATGAGAGACAATGAGATCATATCTTTGTTTGAGGTGAGAGATGAGCATGCGATTGAAGTATTAAGCGATAAATATCATCCTTACTGTTACAAGATCGCTTGGAATCTGCTTGCAAACAGAGAAGATTCGGAGGAATGTCTGAACGATACCTGGTTTTCAGTCTGGTCACTGATCCCGCCGAAAAAGCCGTCTGTATTATCACATTTTTGTGGCAGGATCACAAGGAATTTGAGCATTGACCGTCTGCGAAAAAAATATGCCGGCAGGCGTCCATATGTACATATGGCAGATATTCTGAGTGAAATGGATCAGTTAAGTGTTACCTATACCATTGAAGATCAGCTGGCGGAAAAAGAACTGCTGGAAATCATCAATGATTTTCTTGGAAAAATGGACGCAGAGGACAGAGATATTTTCGTGAGAAGATACTGGTTTTTTGACTCTGTTTCGGCGATCGCCAAAAGACATGCTATGTCTGTCGGAAGCGTGAAAATGAATCTGTACCGGAACAGAAAGAAGTTGCTAAGAGTGTTAGAAAAGGAAGGAAAACACTTATGAAGAAATTTGATTTTTCAAAAAAATTTGGCGATATTGATCCGAAATATATCAGCGAAGCAGAAGGAGAATGGAAAGGAAAGAAAAATGCCTGGGCGCCATCATTTTGGCGCAGACTGGCGGCAGCTTGTGTGATATTGGTGTTGATTTCGACTGTTTTATCGAATCCCAAAGTGCAGGCCGCGATCAAAGAGGTTGTTTTATCAATAGGAGAAACCCTGGGATTTCAAAGAGGAATCGACTCCTATACGGAAGTTCTAAACACATCGAAAACAGATCACGGGATTACTGCAAACTTAAAAGAAGTCGTTTTGGATGAAGGAGTTCTGCTGTTTGAGGTGCACGCGGAGATTGATGATTCCGAAGATGTTCAGCAGGGAAAATCAGCAAGTATTTCATCCTTTGCTAATACAGGAGTCTCACTTGATCTGGAAAAAACCACAATAAATGGTCAAAAATTGGATGAATATATGAGTGGAAATTATACTCCTTATTCTGCAGAAGATTTATTCGATACAGATACTGACATAAATGTAACTAAATATGACCAAGTGCAGGAGTACCGTTTTCATGCCCCTGGAGATCTTGGAGAAAACCCGGAGATACATCTTGTGCTCCATGCTTTTGATCTCGATGACTGGCAGAAATCCGTAGCAGAATTTACCTTTGATTTTACCGTATCGCGAGAGAAGCTTCTGAAGCAGACAACCCATAAAGAAGCTGAAAATATTTCTGTTCAAACTGAAGAAGGACCAGTGGTATTAAAAGATATTTTCCTGAATAAATTACAGAGCAGTATTTCAGCAGAAGTACCAGAAAAACTGTACCAAAATTACGAAGTTGAGCTGCGTGGAACAGACAGCAAAGGAAATAAAGTGCGATATAATCTGACGGATGATGCAAAAACAGATGACAGTCATCGGGACTGGAAATTTAAGACAGAATTTTGGACTTTCAATGACGATGAAAGACCGGAACTGCCTGATCCTGACAGCGAATATCTGGAATTGCAGCTTTATCTGAAATCTGAAAACTCATCTGAAAATAGTGTTACGAAGGAGTATGTTTTGGACGATGATGATGACGTTTATATCGAAGAAGAAAGTAACGTTTACGATGCAGCAGATGATTATGATTCTGGATGGAAAGCTGTGGGAGAAAAGATACGGATTGATATCAGGTAAGTAGATCAAATGCCAGAGAATCAGCCAAAAGATAATGACTGATTTTTTTGCATATTGAATTTTTTCAGGAGTTATGCGGGCATGCTGGCCAATATGTGTCTTGCAATAAGGTTAAATCCAAGACAGCTTTGCACTTGACACAAAGATTTCCTTCATATGATTTTACGGTACAACTGCTTCCTTTTGTGACATGTTTTTTGTAAATTCCAGATTCAAATGTATGGCTACATTTAGATAAAGACCGAGTATTCGTATCAGGTAATGGAATAACTGTTCCATCTGTTAAGAGAAAATATCGACTGCAATCGGAGAAAGCGCTCTCATCTGACGCAGGTGTCATATTGCTTTTTGTATCTGATGCAGAATCCAGTTCAAGTTCCATCCATGTTATTTTATCTGCCTGGGATTGAAATTCAGAAAAATTTTGTCTCCAGTCAAGTGTACTAGGAGAATAGGCCAGTATTGGAACTGCTGTAAAAATGCAAAGGGCAACTGATGCCATAGCCATATGCAAATAATGGTCAGTACTTGGAGTGCAGATTTTCTTGATGCGTTTTGGGATAAAAGCCCTATTATTCTTTGAGAAATAAAGTGCAGGAGCAGAAACTGTCTGGGCATTTGCTGCAATAGAAATGATGGCATTTCCATAAACCAGACGTTCTTCTTTTGAAAAACTTTTGACCAGTTTTTCATCACAATTCAGTTCCTGGATTTCCTTTAATTCTTTAAAAAATAAGTACGCTAATGGATTGAAGCAGTGCAGTAGGACAACAAACAGAGCCAGACTGCGGAATACCAGATCATGGGATTTTATGTGCTGTAATTCATGCCAGAGAATCATTTCCCTCGATTCGTCATTGACAAGTGATGTAAGTATGATCGCCGGGGATCTGATGCCATAGGTAAATGGTGAAATCCTCACATCACAGTAATATATGGTTACTTCCTTTTTCAGATGCTTTTCTGCTCTTAATGTTTGTATCATATCATCGCAATCGTGTGCAGGTGACAGATATTGCCGGATATTACGGCTAAAAATATAAAAACGATGCAACTGTAAAAGTATCATGAACACCATAATACCTACCCAGAATCCCAATAACAATTTTTGGTAATTCTCCATGCGTGGAAAATAAATACCTGTATCAGTCAGATTAAAAGAATGACTGACGTCAAAAAAATAATATTCCTTGGTCAATGGAGACGTCATATTAACTGAGAATAACCATACTTGAACCAAATGTTTGATCAAAGGCAATGGAACCAGAAAAACCAAAGCACACAGCTTTAACAGAAAATAGCGAAAAGATGCGGTGAATCGCTCTCGGGTGAGTAGGTTACTTAATAAATATACAAGGAAAAACACACTGCCGGAGATGCTCATGTATAAAAGCAGAGTTACTAACGTTTGCAAAAGCGGTTACCTCCTGTTTTGAAAGCATTCACGTATATCATGCTCACTCATCAGTCATATTGGAATGCAGGATATCTACAAGCTCATCGACATCATCTTTGGATAGCTGTGCTCCCTGTGTAAAAGAAGCAAGGAAGTTTTTGAGAGACCCATGAAAAGATTCTTCTATAAACTGCTGAGCATGTTTCTGAGAAAGTTCTTCTTCACTGAGCTGTGCGGAGTAAAGTTTGCGGTAACGTTTGTTGTTTGTCTTCAGTACACCTTTCAGGATCAGTCTGTTGAGATAGGTCTGGGCAGTACCGATAGCCCAGTTGAGCTGAAGATCTTCGTTGCAATATTTCAGAACTTCACCAAAAGGAAGTGGTTCATCGGTTTTCCAGAAAAGCTGCATAATCTGATATTCGGTATCAGAAAGATCATAATGTGTCTGCATGATAGGAATCCTCCTGTAGTTTTATGCTGATATTGTATAATGTAGAGAAATTGTTGTCAATATCTACAAGAATGTAGAGAAAAATATTGACAATGAAATCTGAAATGTGTATTCTAAAAACACGACAAGGATGTAGAGATTAAAAATATCAGAAAGATGCTATGTTTAAATGCAAAAAGAGAAAGGTGGAATGCTGATTTTGCATATAAAAAATAATTGCCTGATAAAAATCATCCCAGTACTGGCATTAATAGGAGCTGCTTATTGGCTGCTTGGCTCGGATTTCTTTACTTTCATGACATGGTGGGAACTATTAGTACTGTTAGGAATTTTATTTATGCCTGTAACTTCTGCTATATTTCAGGGATTTGATGAAAATGGCTGGATGTTTTCCAAGGTGCTGGCAGTGGCATGTTGTGGTTATCTGCAATGGTTGTTGAGTTCCTTAAAAATCATTCCATTCACGGGAATAATGTGTGTTTTTGTTACGATTCTGTGTTGTACAGGCAGTATTTTATACGGAATCAGAAGCAGGAAAGGTCTTTCTGAAAGTATTCCGTGGAAGCAGACTGCGATTGTGTATCGGGAAGAAATTCTGTTTTTTGCGGTATTTCTTTTCTGGACATATCTGGCAGGCTTTCACCCGGCTGCGCATGGAACCGAAAAGTATATGGACTTTGGCTTTATGAAGTCCATGATGAGAAGTACGACTCTGCCTGCCGAGGATATGTGGTATGCCGGAAAGACATTTAATTATTACTATGGTGGTCAGTACCTTGCTGTATTTCTTACAAAACTGACAGGGACAAGCGTAGAAATTACCTATAATCTGATGCGTACAATGATAGCGGCATTTGCTTTTGTACTTCCGTTTTCTCTGATACGGCAGATGTTGAGGGACAGACTGACGATAAGGAAATATAAAGAATGGATTGCAGAAGCAGGAGGCATTCTGGCAGGGATGACGGTGGCCATGAGTGGAAATCTCCACTATATCATTTATGGAGTGATACTTCGACTGCTGAAAATAAGGGATGATTGCTGGTTTCCAAGTTCCACTCGTTATATAGGTTTTGATCCTGTTGTGGAAGGGGATGAAACGATTCATGAAATAGATAAAGGATTTTTTGGTTCGCTGGGAAAAGCTGTTTTTAGCCAGGGAGATACTGTAGTAGTTGAAGTTTCGGATTAGAAATTTGTAAAGGTGATGTATATGGTGAAACATGAATTTGGAATTATGCTGGATGCCCCTAAGAAAGGCAAGTATTATGACGAATATGAACCGTGGAAATATACCTGCATTTCTGTTGATGATGACGACTTAACAAGCATTATTGAGAGAATTAGCTGCATTGACTTTTATTGGCACACGCTTTCTGCTAAAGGCAAAGGGCTTGCATATTATGGTATTACACTTATTCCACCGGATTCGTTAAAAGCATTTATTGATGCCATTGCTGATATTCCTAAATTGTGTGAATTAAAGAAGTTATTAGAAGAGGCATTGGATCAAAATAAATGGATGATTCATTATGGAATCTGATCGAAAAAACAATCTGGGGGGATAAAATGATTAAGGAATTAATGTATATTGAACTCAAAACGGGATATTCGGATGATGGTCCGGCGTGGATTGGATATGTAAAAACTTCAAAAACCAGGAAAACAATTTATTTCAATGATCATGCTTTTCAGAAGCGTATTGGTAACTATGCAAACTATATGGACATTGAGAATGGTGAAGAATATTGGATTTCCGGATTAAAAAAGAAAGAGAGTAATCGGCATTGGGCAGGTCATGGGAAAATTATGATTGACCGTAGAGCAGTTGATGATTATCTTGATCTGATTAGAGAGAAAGAATTACCGTTAAATTTGTTTGAAGTAACTGATATAGAAGATGTTTTTCCAGTTGAGCGAGTAAATAAACTATTGAACGCGAAGCACTAAATTATGGAGGAAAAGTTTATGCTGACAATTATTGTGGGACTCATTATTATAGTTATTTATGTTTTTTTAGAGGTTATAAAACATACTAATAAAAGTAATCCCAAAATCAATGGGACATTGCTGTTTGTGCAGGGAATTTTATGGACGCTGATGGCAATTGACAATCGTGCGGATACTTCGGTTAAACAAACTATTTACATTGTATTTATTCTTTTATCATTTATTTATGGAATTCTAGAGTTTATTAAATGTAAGCAATGAGCTAATTTCGCCGAAGTATAAATTTGATTATGGATGTGTTTTCTTACTTCGAATTATCTCTAATAAGTCAATAGCATCTCGACAAAAAGTATCTTGTAAAGGAAATCTATTGATGTTAAGATAAAATCAAATAAGAGATATTTTTACAACACTCATCAAAAATTAAAACGGAGGTAACAGTGAACGTGGCAAATGAAAAAATCATGCCAGACAGCGAACTGGAAGCACGTTACGAAAGATACAAAGGCGTTATTAAAAATTTTACGCTTATGAGTGATATATTTATGAGAAATGTTTTCAAACAGAGAGAATGTCTGGAATATGTCCTGCAGGTCATTATGGAAAAACAGGATCTGCGAGTAATTGATCAGATCATCCAGAAGGATTTTAAAAATATTCAAGGCAGATCCGCAATTATGGACTGTGTTGCCAGAGATTCCGAAGGGAAACAGTTTGATGTGGAAATCCAGCAGGATAATGAAGGTGCATCACCTAAGCGGGCACGTTGCCACAGCGGACTGATGGACATGAATACTCTAAATCCGGGACAGGATTTCGATGAATTACCGGAAAGCTATGTGATTTTTATTACCAGGGATGATATCCTTGGATATGGACTTCCAATCTATCATATCAACAAGAAAATTGAAGAAGTCAATGAAAACTTTCAGGACGAAGCGCATATCATATATGTGAATTCGAAAAAGCAGGAAGATACAGAACTGGGAAGACTCATGCATGATCTGCATTGCAAAAACGCAGACGAAATGCACAGTCCGGTTCTGGCGAAAAGGGTACATGAATTAAAAGACACACAGAAAGGGGTTGAGCTTATGTGCCATGAAATGGAGAAAATTTATAGCGAAGGAATGGAAAGCGGCGAGAAACGCGGCGAACTCAAAAAAGCAAAAGAAACAGCCCTTTCCATGGCAGAAGAGGGTATGGACGTAAAGATGATTGCCCGTTTGGTTAAGGTAAGCGAAAAAGATGTCCAGAAGTGGATTGATGAAAATTTATGTACAATGAAATAGATAAAATTATAATAGATGGGCAGGTCTGTTTGGGCTTGCCCATTTATAATAATGTCAGGAATAGAATACATTATGGAAATATCAAAAAAGATTGGAAACTTTATCGAGTAAAACTTGCTAAGTATCAGGAAAATTATATAGAACATCTTAATCAGGAATACATCACATTATTGAGTGATAAAGAAAAAATACCGTCAGAAAAACTCTGGGAATTGGAGAAGAGAATAAAAAAGGACAGACGGCATCCGGGTGTTATTATTGATGTTCAAAAATCAACAGCAATATGGACTATCACCAATCTTCTCAAGATGCAGGTTATCTCACGAGATGATCTGGAAGGCTTTAGCAGTGATCTAATAGATACAGTAAATTTCTTTTTGAAATAATCCTCAGAAGATTACTATGGACAATAATGCAACAGAAAGTATTCTGCGCAGTTTTTGCATCTATAAGCATACATAGAAATTGATAGACAGGCTGGATGTTGCAAATGCCAATACCATCCATTTACAGCGTTACTAAAACTGCAAAGGCTAACAATCTAAATCCTTTCCAGTATCTTAAACATGTCCTGACTGTCTTGAAAGGCCATCAGAATGACAGGGAATGGAGCTTTATAGATGACATCCTGACATAGTCCGAAAACCTTCCAGAAATATGCTGGTGTAAAGCAAAAGCAACTCTGCTAAAAAACAAATTTTGTATTTTAGAAAAGACTGTATGGATGTTCTGAATAAATAGAAAAAATAATACATTTCTTAAGTTTATGCTGTCTTTATATTGGGTGGATAAGTTTATATATATTCGGATAGTGAAGATAATCATAAAAAGTATATAGCTTCTTGTATAATTTAAATATAAGAGAATTCCAAGAAAAAAGGTTGAGAAAAATATTTCAGAGTAAAATAAACTTACTGACTTTGGACAGTTAGTAAAAAATACTTGATTTTAAAGGAAAAAAGAATTGACTATATAGGGAGGTCCATATGAACTATAAAGAATTGAATAAGAATCAGAAAGATAGAATGAAACAAATTAGTTCAAATTCCTATACTATGGAATGGGAAAATCCAGAATTTATGGATTGTTTGTTGGGAGGACTTCCTAGAATAAGAAAATTTCAGGCTGATAAGAATATTACATGTGAATTAGTTGAACTTGAAAAGGTAATGTCTACATATAACGCATGTCATGATTCACGATATCTGCTGCAAGAAGAGAAGTAAAACGGAGCCAGTTTGTTTTTACAGAATTAAGGAAACGGTAAAAAGTGTTTTTAGAAAACTGCTCCGTAAAAGAACCGGTCCGTTGCTGCATATACATACTTCTTCCGACGAAAATGTTGCTGAGCTTGTACCGAAGCAGAGAAACAGGTGAAACACCTTTTTCTTTCATTCCATTACATCTGGCAAGGAGCCTGCCGACATGATGTTTGGAAAAAAATCTCTGGACACAGTCAATTAAGTCGTTCTCATTAAAATGGTTTTGTGGTATGCTAGACATGGCATAAATCTCCTTTGTAAAAATGGTTTCTGGACAATTCCATTATACCAAACGGAACAGGTTTATGCCTTTTTTATTAGTTGAAATATTGAATTTTCAAGGTTCAATACACCATATCGGTGTGGGAAGTTTTAGTTAATAAAAATAAAACTGCGCCACAGCCTTGGTAGGCCATCGCGCAGCGATTTTG
>OLWA01001769.1_pt1 | contig 21272 bp, 10 predicted proteins | sample 1673251 | NCBI WGS metagenome assembly OLWA01 (sample SAMEA3178937, study PRJEB25190) | human gut metagenome | biome: human gut; feature: human-associated habitat; material: faeces | place: Austria | collected 2013 | reverse complement strand
ATCAACAAGCACAATATAGCTATGAGCAGAATTACATTTTGGAAGAGAAATTGAACCAGGATTTGCAAAAACAAAACCTTCTTTCTCTTGAATAAAACCTTGATGAATATGCCCATAAATCATAACATCAAAATCATCATAAGGAATATTTTCAATATTATATTTATGACCATGAGTAAAATAAAACTTTTTTCCATTAATCTCCATTAAAATATGATCATTAAACTTAAACTCTGAAATCATTTCATCAACTTCTGCATCACAATTTCCTCTAACAACCAACAATTTATCTTTTAAAGAATTCAAAATTTCTGCTACTTTCATTGGCTTATATTCTTGGCTTAACTCATTTCTAGGTCCATGATAATATAAATCACCTAATAATATTATTTTGTCAGGATTTTCTCTTTCATTAATCTCTTTTATTTTTTCTGCATAATATCCTGAACCATGTATATCTGATATAACAACTGCTTTCATATTCTCTACTTCCTTTCCAAAATAATATATCACATTTTTATAAATTAATCCATATTTCACTTGACTTTATTTCTATTAGCTTATAAAATATTTTCAAATAATTTAATATCATAATTAATAGAAATAAGGAGGTCACATATGGATAAATATACTGAAATCAGACCTATTGCATTAGGTTTAGCAATAAAAAATAATAAACTACTTGTAGAAGAAAAGTTTGATAAAGTAAAAAATCAAACTTTTTATAGATGTTTAGGTGGTGGTATTGAGTTTCTTGAAAAAAGTTCTGATGCTTTAAAGAGAGAATTTAAAGAAGAAATTAATACAGATATTGTTGTAAAAGATTTTCTTGGTATTTCTGAAAATATCTTTACTTTTAATGGTAAAAACGCTCATGAATTAATTTTATTTTATTCAATTGATATTGCAGATAGTGATTACAAAGATGAATATAATATTATAGATAGAGGTGGAGAATTTTCTGCCAAATGGATTGATATTGATGATTTTAAAAATAAATCAAAAATATTATATCCTGAGGAAGTCTTTAAATATCTTTAAAAACAAATCTTCATAGTTGCTATTTGTTACCAAATTTTAATTTTTGAATATAAGTAATAAGTCACCCCAAACTAACAATTATAACCTTAATAGGACGTTACATGAGAACTTTTCTATATATTAAAATGAGATGGATATAAATGAACTATTCACTTATCTTCATCTCATTTTTTATTTTAATCAATATAATTTTTCAAGATATCATAAACTTTTTGAGTTGGAAGTCCAACAATACTAGTATAATTTCCATCAATTTTGTCAACAAATACACAAAATTCATTTTGAATACCATATGCTCCTGCTTTGTCCATTGCTTTTCCTGAATCAACCCATTTTTCTATTTCTTGTTCTGACATTTCTTTTAAGAATACTTTTACTTCATCAAATGTTTTGTATTCTTTGTAAACACCATCTTTTTCAATTAAAATGCTTAATCCTGTGATTACACTATGTGTTCTATCTCCTTCTAAAAGTTCTTTTATCATTTGAATTGCATTTTCTCTACTTTTTGGTTTTCCATATATCTTACCTTTTTTGGTTACAATCGTGTCTGAACCAATTACTATTCTGTCTCCTGATGTTTTTTCGAAAACATCTTTTGCTTTTATATATGCTAGTCTTTCAGTTTGTTGCTCTGGGGTTAATCCTTCTTTTAAACTTTCATCTACACCACTTACTATAATTTCAAATTCTGGTGTTATTAAACTTAATAGTTCTTTTCTTCTTGGAGAACCTGAGGCTAATATTATTTTCATTTCTATATCATTCCTTTTTATATTTACAAAATCATTCTAATTCTTTTTTCCAAAATCTATATTCTTAAATTCCTATTCTAGTTCTTTTTTGTCAAAGTCGTCATACTCTAAATCTGCAAATTCTATGTTCTCAATATTTTCTACTTTATTGTTTTCGTCTAAAACTAGTTTGAATACTTCTGGTGAATTTAGTTTTTTGTTAAATATTGTTTTTCCATTAAAACTAATCTCTAATTTGTGCTTATTATTAACATTATTTAATTTACACCATTTTAATAATAAAAATGTTATTGCATATCCATGTGAAAATATTGCTATTCTTTTTCCCTGATTTGCTTCTATAACTTCTTGTAATGCTTCATACATTCTATTTCTAACATCTGCTTGGCTTTCTCCTCCAATTGTTTTGTAATTTTCATCTTCATATTGTCTTACATACCAATCTGTTACTTCTCCATCATTGGGTAATCCAACTCTTCTTTCATCAAATCTTTCATCTATATTTGCTTTTAAATTTTGTTTTTCTAATAAATATTTTGCTGTTTGTAATGTTCTTACACAATTACTTGTATATACTACATCTATATCTTGTAGTTCTTCTTCATTACTTAAGATTTCTGCTCTTTTTTCTCCTGTTACACTTAATACTATTTTTTCATTTTTTAATAAAGCGTTTTGAGTAGTTTTATAACTTTCTATCATTTCTTTGTTATTGAATCTTACAGAATGTCTTATTAAATATACTATTGTTTTCATTGTTTATATCCTTTTCTTACTTTTTTCCGCTTCAATTATAGCACATTCATTAGTTTATAGCAACTCCATTTACATATAATTTATATTCATTAAAATCAATATTACTATATGTTGTGTCAGCATCTTCTAATGATGTAACATAAGAGTCTCCTGTTAATTTTATTTTTGATGTTGAGTCTAATTTTAATGTTACACTTTTTGCTTCATTACTTCCATTTATTGTTCCTTCATAATAAGAACTTTCACTCATTGTCATATCTAATGTTGATATTGAGTCAATTACAATGTTTCCTTCTGCATTTTGTTGTGTCATTATTAATGTTACATTTCCTCCATTAGATCCTGTGTTTCCCCAAGAGTCTTTTTGTGCTCTTAAAAAGTTCCCTGTGCTATCATTGTTTACAATTGTGTTATTTGGTAAATTAATTGTTGCTGTTGTGTTTGTAATATATAATGTGTCTCCATTGTTTGTTGTGATTTTACTATTTTTTGCTGTGAATGTTGCGTTTCCATTTGATGCATCACCACTCATTGATTGATATAAAAATATGTTTTTATATGTTGTTGATTGTCCATTTAATTTTGTGTTACTATCTTTTAAATCACAATTGTTTATTGTTACAGTGCTTGCTCCTTCTATTACTATTCCTTCTGATGCTTTTGCTACTAATGTTGCATCATTTACAGTGATATCTGCTGTTGAATATATTGATGGTGAACCATTTCCTGTTGTTGTATATGTTCCTCCATTTACTTTTACTGTTCCCCCACCTCTATCACTTCTTATTGCTGCACTTGATGTTCCACTTGTGTTTATTGTTAAATTTGATGCATTTGTTGTTCCTCCACCTGTTGTCATTATTCCTCCTGCATTGTCTCCTGTTGTTGTAATTGTTGAGTCAGTTATTGTTATTGTTGTTCCATCACTTGATGAGTTATTTGTTGTTGCAGATCCTCCATAACTAAATACTCCATTTGCTCCATCTGCTTCTGTTGTTATTGTTGCATTTTTTATTGTTAAATTTGCTCCATTTTTTGCTAATATTGCTGAATTATTTCCATAAAAATTGCTACTATCTCCTCCGTCTGAATCTCCTGTTTTGTCTACTGTTATGTTTGATAAATTTACATCTACATCTCCTGTTGCAATGATTGCATTTTCATTTGATGTTGTTGATGAATATTCCCCATTTTCTATTGTAGAGTCTTCTGAAATTTCTTTATTAGCTGTATATGTTATATTACTGGCTGTTTCTCCCTGACCTCCTGGCATTTGCATATTATTTTGTATTTGATTTTGTGTGTTTGAACTTGAAATGTTTTTTGTTATATAACTTTGGGCAAATGTTAATCCTGTTGTTACAATTGCTACTAAAATAATATAAATTATAATATTTCTTGCTCCATTTAATGTTTCTACTAATGTTTTACTATTAAATCCAGACATGATTAAATATATTACTAAAATACTTACTACAAATGCTTCTATTCCAAATATTATATAATATGATGTTTCTATTTCTATATTATTTTCTCCATTTTGCATATCTGACATGCTTGGCATATTTTCATTTTCTTGGCTATTTGAATTGTTTTGTCCATCTGGTTTTCCCATCATTTGGTTTTGTTGTGATCCTGTTGAACTATTTCCATTTGGTGGTGTTCCCATTTGTCCATTACTATTATTTTCTCCACTTGAATTTGACATTTGAGGTGGATTTCCTTGATTTGTTCCTTCTCCACTTTCTTTAGCAAGTTTTATTGTAAATCCACTTGCAATACATACTATAATTATAATTGTTATCATAATTATATTTTTTACTTTTCTACTCATATTTTTATCCTCCTAATATTATTTGCAAGTCTTATTTCTTACTTTCTAAATGTATTTTAGTTTTAAAAGATTAAATAAATATTAAATATAAAAATTTTTTTATAAAATTATTTTCATTTTTAATCATTGTGTTATAATAAATTTGTTCAAAGGAGTGATATAAATGATTCGTTTATTTTTTATAAAAAATAAATTTAAAAATCAAAAATTAGTTAATAATGATAAGAAAATTCTTGAAAAATATACAAATATAGCTCAAAAATCAAAAGATGAAATACTTAATGAATTTAATTCAAATATTGAAAAAGGTCTATCTTCAAAAATAATTGGAGAAAAACATAAAGATGATGAAAAAAATATTGTAGTAAAAGAGGAAAAACATTCATGGTTTTACTTTTTTATAAATTCATTTAAAGATAAATTTATTTTTATTCTTATAGTTTTAGCAATTATAAATAAATTTGTTGGTGATGATACTCTTGGAACTATAATTATTTTCGCTATTGGTTTTGCAAGTGCTTTGATAAGATTTTTTCAAGACTATTCTACTTATAAGTTTAATCAGTCTTTAAAGAGTAAACTTTTTTCTACTGCAACTGTTATAAGAAATGGCAAAGAAAAAAATATAAAAACAGAAGATATTGTATTAGGTGATATTGTTCATTTAAATGCTGGCTCAATAATTCCTGCAGATGTTATGATTTTAGAGAGTAAGGATTTATTTTTAAATCAATCTGTTTTTACTGGTGAGAGTGCTCCTATTGAGAAAAAGGATTCTTACATACCATCAAATGAAATTTTTTCACTATCTAATATTTGCTTGATGGGGACAAGTGTTATAAGTGGTAAAGCTACTGGTATTGTTATCAGCACAGGATTTTCAACATATTTAGGAAATATGGGTAAACAAATTGATAATAAAAAAGAAATTACAAATTTTGAAAAAGGTATGAATAATATAACAAAACTTCTTATTAAATATATGCTTGTTGTTTCTATTGCAGTATTTATTATATATGCACTTATTCGTAAAGATGTATTAGAGGCAATTCTATTTGCATTATCTGTTGCTGTTGGAATCACTCCAACAATGCTTCCTATGATTGTTAATGTTAATTTAACTAAAGGTACTAAAACATTGGCTAAAAAGAAAACTCTTGTAAAAAACATTCAATCAATCCAAAATTTAGGTGCAATTGATGTATTGTGTACAGATAAAACAGGAACTTTAACATTAGACAAGATTGTCTTACAAAAATATATTAATGTTGAAGGTAAAGAAGATTTATCAATTCTTGAATATGCTTATTTAAATAGTTATTATGGAACTGGAATGAAAAACTTAGTTGATAAAGCTGTTATTACATATGGAAATGAGCATAATATTAAAGAAAAAATTGTTGATTATGAAAAAGTTGATGAAATTCCATTTGATTATACAAGAAAAATAATGAGTGTTGTTGTAAAACATGATGATCATTATAGAATTATTACAAAAGGTGCTTTGGAAGAAATATTAAAAAGATGTACTACTGTAAAAATAAATGGTGAACACAAAGACTTAACTCAAAATATGATTGCAAATATAAATAGTAATGCAAAAGATTTAGCTTTACAGGGAATGCAAGTTATTGCATTAGCTTCAAAAAGAGAATATTCTGGTAAAGATATATTTAATTCTTCTGATGAATCTGAAATGGTATTTATCGGATTTGTTGCGTTTCTTGATCCACCAAAAAAAGATGTAAAAACTACAATTAAAAATTTAAAAGAATATGGTGTTACAACAAAAATATTAACTGGTGATAATCAATATGCTACCGAAAATGTTTCAAGATTAGTTGGAATTCCAAATGATAAAATTTTAACTGGTTCTGATATTGATAAAATGTCTGATGATGAACTTTCAAAACAAGTTGAAGATGTTGATATATTCGCAAGAATGAATCCTTTACAAAAAGAAAGAATTATTACTATATTAAAGAAGAATGGTCATGTTGTTGGATATATGGGAGATGGTGTAAATGATGCTCCATCACTTCATAATGCTGATGTTGGTATTTGTGTAAATACTGCGACAGATATTGCAAAAGAAGCTAGTGATATAATCTTATTAGAGAAAAATTTAAAAGTTGTTTTTAATGGTGTTGTTGAAGGAAGAAAAGTATATGGGAATATTATAAAATATATGAAAATGGCTTTAAGTTCGGATTTTGGTGATGTTTTTAGTATTTTTATTGCAAGTATATTCTTACCATTTTTACCATTGCTACCTATTCAAATGCTTTTACAGGATTTTTTATATGATTTTTCTCAAATAGCTATTCCTTATGATAATGTTGATAAAGAATTTTTATTAAAGCCTAGAAAATGGAATACAAAAGGATTAGGAACTTTTATGAATGTTATGGGACCTATTAGTTCAATTATTGATGTTTTAGCATTCTTGGCATTCTGGTTTATTTTAGGATATAACAATATTGCTAGTGAATCATATTTTCAAACAGCTTGGTTTGTTGAATGTTTAATTAGTGAAACTTTAATAATACATTTTGTGCGTACATCAAAAATTCCTTTTGTACAATCAAGAGCAAATCCTATCTTAACTGCTCTTACTATGGTTACAATAATTGGTACTATAATTACTCCAATTTTATTCCATAATATTTCATCATTCCATTTTGAAATATTACCACCTTTGTATTACTTAATTGTTATTGGATTGACTGCTTTGTATGTTGTTCTTGTTCAAATTGTTAAAAAAATTTATATTAAGAAAGTTGGAGAATGGTTATAAAAACAAAAAACAAGGAATATTAAATCATTCCTTGTTTTTTTTGAAACTTTTTAACCAATTTTTTATTTAATTTTTCCACTTTTATTTTCCTTTTAACATTCTAATTTATAACCTAATCCTCTAACTACCTTTATTTGCACATTTGAACCTGCATCAAATCCTGTTAATTTGTCTTCTAACATTGATTTTGCTGTAAGCATGATTACTTTTGATTCTATTTTTTGTTTTCTAATTTCCTGCAAAATTTTAAATCCATCAATTCTAGGAAGCATTACATCTAAGATTATTAAATCATAAATATTTGTTAATGCATTATCTAGCCCTTCTTCTCCATCTCCATAAACATCAACAATATATTGCTCATTTCTTAATCTACTTGCTATTACATCAGCAATTTTAAATTCATCTTCAACTATTAATATTCTCATATAAATCACCTTATATATATTACTTTTTATTCATTAAATGAATATTAAATTTATACAAAAATTTTAGATATTTTTTCAAATTGAATTTTCTATATCTCTTGATTTTTGCAAACTTTGAGGATATAATTTGTAAAGGTAAATTTAGAAAGGACAAGACTATGGATAAAATTATAAATAAAATAGCAGAAGAATTAAATGTAAAAAATACACAAGTGGAAAATGCTGTAAAATTAATTGATGAAGGAAATACAATTCCATTTATCGCACGTTACAGAAAAGAAGCTACAGGTGGGTTGAGTGATGAAATTTTAAGAGATTTAGGAGAAAGACTTACATATCTTAGAAACTTAGAAACAAGAAAAGGTGAAATTATAAAATCAATTGATGAACAAGGAAAATTGACTGATGAGTTAACTATTGCAATTGCATCAGCTGAAACCCTTGCAGAAGTTGAAGATTTATACAGACCATTTAAACAAAAGAAAAAGACAAGAGCTACTGTTGCAAAAGCTAAAGGATTAGAACCATTAGCAGATATTATTATTGCACAAGAAGAGAAAAAAGATATTAATGAAATTGCTCAAGAATTTGTAAATATTGATAATTTATCTGATGAAGATAAAAATAATAAAGATAAAGTTGTTGCAACAGCTGAAGATGCAATTCAAGGTGCTTTAGATATTATCGCTGAAAATATTTCTGATAACGCAAAATATAGAAAATATATCAAAAAAATATGTTATCGTGAAGGTACTATTGTAACAAAATCTGCAAAACCTGATGAAAAATCTAATTATGAAATGTATTACGAATTTGCCGAATTAGTACATAAACTTCCAAGTCATAGAATTTTAGCTATTAATAGAGGTGAAGCTGAAGATTTCCTAAAAGTATCTATTGAAAAACCTACAGATAAAATTTTATATTATATTCAAAAAGATATAATAAAAGGAAAAACTCAATTTACAGAAATGCTTACAAATACAATTGAAGATGCTTTTACAAGATTAATTGAACCATCTATTGATCGAGAAATTCGTTCAGATTTAACTGAAAAAGCTGAAGAAAAAGCAATTAAAGTATTTGGTCAAAATGCTAAACAATTATTATTAGGTGCTCCTATAAAAGGTAAAACTGTTATGGGATTTGACCCTGCTTATAGAACTGGTTGTAAAATAGCTGTAATTGATGAAACTGGAAAAGTTTTAGATATAGCTACAGTATATCCTACAGCACCACAAAATGATGTTGAAGGTGCAAAGAAAACTTTATTAGATTTAATAAATAAAGACCATGTTGATATGATTGCAATTGGAAATGGTACTGCATCTCGTGAATCTGAAATGTTTGTTTCAGATATGATTAAAGAAGTAAAACATGATATTTGTTATGTAATTGTTAGTGAAGCTGGTGCATCTGTATATTCTGCCTCAAAACTTGCAACAGAAGAATATCCTGATATAAATGTTTCTATAAGAGGTGCAATTTCAATTGCTCGTAGGCTTCAAGACCCTCTTGCAGAACTTGTTAAAATTGACCCTAAAGCTATTGGTGTTGGTCAATATCAACATGATGTAAATCAAAAGAAATTATCAGAAAGCTTAACAGGTGTTGTAGAAGATAGTGTAAACAAAGTTGGTGTTGATGTAAATACTGCAACTCCTTCTCTACTTTCATATGTTTCTGGTATTAATAATACAATTGCAAAAAATATTGTAAAATATAGAGATGAAAATGGTAAATTAAAAGAAAGAAAAGAATTATTAAAAGTTCCAAAGCTTGGAAAAGTTGCTTATGAACAATGTGCCGGATTTATTAGAATTCCTGATGGAAAAAATCCATTAGAAAATACAGCTGTTCACCCAGAAAGTTATGAACAAACTGAAAAATTATTAGAGTTATTAGGGTTTAAAATTGAAGATTTAAAAAATAAAGAAAATTTGAATTCTTTAAGAGAAAAATTAAAATCAGTAAATATTGAGGAAACTGCAAAAACACTTGATATTGGTGAAATGACATTAGCTGATATAATATCAGAATTATCAAAGCCTGGTCGTGACCCAAGAGAGGATATGCCAAAACCTGTTCTTCGTAGTGATGTTTTAAAATTTGAAGATTTAACTGAAGGAATGGTACTTACAGGTACTGTTCGTAATGTTATCGATTTTGGTGCATTTGTTGATATTGGTGTAAAATATGATGGACTTGTTCATATTTCTGAAATGAGTGATTCATATGTTAAATCCCCTTCTGAAGTTGTTTCTGTTGGAGATATTGTAAAAGTTAAAGTTATAAAAATTGATCAAGAACGTAAAAAAGTTGGTCTTTCTATGAAAATATCATAGTTTGCTCTCGCCTGATTTGAGTTTTCGCCAAAAAGGAGAAAATCTCAAATGGCTAGCGATTGTAGCTTTTATATACTAGGAAAGTTCTACGAACTTCCTAGTATATAAAAAAAACAGGACTTAGAAAAATCTAAATCCTGTTTTTTTTATTTTATTCACTAACATATTTATTTTGTATTTCTTGTATTTTTTCATAATTATTATTCAAAATCTCAAGAAAGGCTTCTGCTACTTGAGGATCAAATTGTGTCCCTTCACATCTTTTTATTTCATCTTTTACATGTTCAATATCAATTGGACCTCTGTAACTTCTTCTACTTGTCATAGCATCAAATGTATCCGCAACAGCTGCAATTCTTGCTAAATACGGTATTTCTTCACCTTTTAACATTCCAGGATATCCTGTTCCATCATATTTTTCATGATGATGTTTTACTATTGGAATAATATCTTTGAAAATATCTGCAGAACCTAATATATGTGCTCCTATTCCAGGATGTGCTTTTATTTGAGTATATTCTTCATCTGTAAGTCTACCTGGTTTTAATAATATACTGTCCGGTATACCAATTTTTCCAATATCATGGAATAATCCACCAATTCTTAATGTTTTAATTTGTTCTTCTTGCAAACCTAATTTTTTACCAATTAGAACTGAATATTCTGAAACTCTATCAGAATGACCTCTTGTATAAGAATCTTTTGCTTCTACAGTATATCTTAATGTTTGAACCATATCTAAATAAGCTTTTTCAATTCGCTCATTTGATTTTCTAAGTTCTTCATTCATTCTTTTTATTTCTTCCATTTGTTTAACAGATTTTACACCTGATTCAACTAATAAAAGTAATTGATCAAATTTATCGCTTTTTTCACAATATCCTTGAATATCAAGTCTCTTAATAGTCTCTAATGGTGGAGCCATATCTTTATGACCTGTTAATAATAATATATATAATTCTTTGTTAAATTTTCTTATTTCTTCTACAACTTCATCTCCATGTAAAGGTGTCATCATAAAATCTAATAACATTAAATCAAAATGTTCTTTTTTTACTAATTCAATTGCCTCTACTGGGTCTTGTGCACCATAAAATTCATATTCAGAATTATCAAAAAGCACTGTTAAAGAATCAAGTATTCCTTCTTCATCATCTACTCCGATTATTCTATATCTTCTTTCACCACTCATTTGATTTTGTAATGCTTTTCTCATTCGCCCTATTCTCCTTTTTGTATAAAATTTTATCACTCTATTTGTGAGATATAGTCTGTCAGGCTATATCAACTAAAATTATTGTCTATTTATAGGTATTATAACATTAAATGTTGTACCTTTTCCATCTTCTGTTTTATATGTAATATCTCCACCAAAATGTGCTTTGATATTTGAATAAGACATATATAATCCAAGTCCTGTACCATTTTTTCCTTTTGTTGTAACCATTTCTTTGAATAATCTATCTTGTACTTCTTTTGGAAGTCCTCCTGCAAAATCTGTTACTGAAAATATGACATTTCCAGAATCTTTACTAATTTCTAATTGAATATTTTGATCATGTTTTCCATCATAGGCTTGTATTGCATTTGAAATCATGTTATTAACAACTTGTACAAGAACATTTACATTTCCATGAATTATTTGATTTTCATCTATTTTCATCAATACATTTAAATAAATATATGCATTCTTTAATTCATGTTTCATTAATATATTTACTCTTTTTATTAATTCCATTACAGTAAATTCTTCTGTATCATTTTCTGATAAAGATGCTACAGCTTGACCTTTTACTGTTGTAATAATATCTGACATATATTCAAGATGTGCTCTTATTTTTGGTATCCATTCTTCCATATCTCTTGCAATATCATGATGGTCTTGTGAATTTACAAGTGGGTCATCTATTGATTCATCATATTCTTTTATTAAATTTTCTAATCCTTGTGTTGCACCAGCTATAGACATAATAGGTGTTTTTAAGTTATGTGCTATTCCTCCTATTAATTGTCCTAGCCCTGCTAAACGTTCTCTTTCCATTAAGATATCTTGATTATTTTTTATTGTCTCCATATCTTCTTTATGTTGTGTTATATCTTTTAATAAAAATAATGTTCCTAATGAATTATTGTCCGAATTTATAGGTGTTATTTCTATTCTAAAATATTTTCTTATTTTTACAAATTGCTGTTCAAATGATACTGTTGTTTCTGTATCATTAGCTCTTTTTATCGATTGATTAATTTTAGAAATTGCTTGGCTTGATATATCTTTTTGTTGTAAAAATTTTATAAAATTTTTACTTCTTATATCTTCTGGACTTAGTTTAAATATATCTAAAAATGTTTTATTAAAATCTGTAATTGCATTATTTTCATCCAAAACTACATATCCATCAGATATTCTATCAACTATTTTTTGTAAAGCTATTGGCGTAATCTTTAAAAAGTTAAATTTCATTATGGCAAATGTATAGAAAATTACAGCTATTGAAAAACTTATTGGAGTTAAACAAACATTCATATTATATATTTTTAATGTTCCTAATACATTAACAACTATTGGAAACATTGTTCCTATAATTATTAACATTGTTTGTTTTGAAAAGGCTCCAGAATTTTTTAACGTTCCATATATCATTAGTCCTATACTAACAAATAATAATCCATATGTATATATTGTATGAATATAAAAATATGGTCCATATACCATTTCATTTAAATTTGTTGAATATACTTTATAAAATAAATGATGATATTTATTAGTATATAATACCGCTAATGTAAGTAACGGTATTATAAATAATAATAAATATTTTTTCTTAAACCTAATTTTTGTGTTTTTAAATATTATTGCTACAAAAAACAATGCAACCGGTAAAAAACATGTTCCTATATATATAAAGTTTTCAAAAATAATTGGTTCAACATTTCCAAATGTTGTGAAAACTAATTGCAAGATTACACCTATACTTATTATTAAAACTGTTCCTAAAACAGATGCAAATGCATGTTGTAATTGAGATAATGGTTTCCTTTTTATAATAGTATACATTAATACTAATATAGAAAGTGTAGATATAATAAGTAATATAAATTCTGTATTAATTAATTTCATTTGTTTTTTCTCCTTTAGTATTCTATAAATCCTATTCCTTTAAAGTAATTCATATATTTTAATATGTATTCTCTATCTATATTTTTCCAAGAAAAACCTATTTTTTCTAAATATTTTTCTGAAAAATCATATGAGACTCTTATGTTTGATGTATATATTAATCTCTTTTTTGAATCTATGTCATGTATTATACCAGATAAAATTTCTTTTTTAAAGTTATCATTTAAAATTTCTTTTAATTTTCTTGACATTGTTTCATCATCTACAGCTTCAATATTTATTCCCAATTCTTTCATTGTATTTACCAATAATTTTATTGGTAACAATTTAGAATTATAAATATGTAGAACATTACAATTACTATCATATTCTAATATTTTTATAACTGCTTCTGCACATAAATCAACTGGTCCAAGTTCAATAGCATGATCTAACAAATATTGGGGAAACATTCCAAGTTCAATAAAAGATTTTAGTCTTTTTGCAAAAGCATTTTCTTCAACATTTTGTTGGAAAACACCATCACTATATCTATTAGTAATATTTCCCATCCTTAATATTTGTGCATTTAATCCACTTTTTATAGCTTTTAATACTATTTTTTCCGCTTCAAACTTAGTTATAGTATATATTCCTGATATATTTTGTCCTATATATAAATCACTTTCTTTAAAGATTTTCTTACTATTTATATTTTCTGTTGTTTCTTCTACTGTTTCTTCTTTTTCTCCATTTCCTGATACACTAATAGTTGAAATATGTATTAATCTTTTATTTTCTTTTTTACAAAATTCAACTACATTTTCTGTTCCTTTTACATTTATATCATTAAATAATTTTGAAATTCCAAAATGTTTTACTAGTGCTCCTGCATTTATTACTGTTGTTATATTATTTTTTAGCATTTTATAATCTTTTGAATTAATTGCTAAATTTTCTTCAACTATATCCCCTTCGACAACTTGAATTCTATCTTTATTTTTTTCATAATAATCATTTCCAAAATAAAATGCAATTTTTTGTTGAAGTCTAATTAATGGTTCTTCATTATTTTTTCTCCTTACTAAACAATAGATTTTTCCATTTTCATATTTCAAATATTCATATAATATATGTATTCCTAAATATCCAGTTCCTCCGATAAGTAATACATCTTTTACATTATATTTTTGAATCTTTTTTAAATTTTCTAAATTATTTCTTTTTAATATTTTATTTATTTCTGAATAATCATATTTTTGGATATTATTATTCTTATTATATCTCTTTTTTGATGCTAATTCTTTAATTGTAGGATATTTGAATATATCTGCATACTCAAAATTGAAGTTATATTTTAGTGCTTCTATTTGCATTTTTATTGCAGAAATTGAATCTCCTCCTATATCAAAGAAATTATCATTTAAATTGATTTTATCTAAATGTAGTATATTTTTCCAGATTTGTAGTAATTTCAATTCATCATTATCATATTTATCTGGTTCTTCTTCTTTAAAATTCTCTTCCTCAATATTAGGCATAGGTAATGCTTTTCTATCTATTTTTCTATTAATTGTATATGGCATTTTTTCAAGATGTACTATATAACTTGGAACCATATATTGTGGTAAATATTTTTTTAAGTAACTTTTTATTTCTAATTCACTAATATTACTTGTACCATCTGTAACATAATATCCACATAATGAGTCTTTATCATTTATCGTTATTTTATTAACTATTGCTGCAGATACACCAGGATATTGTTCCATTTTATTTTCAATTTCTCCAAGTTCTATTCTTAATCCTCTTAATTTTATTTGATGATCAATTCTTCCCAAACATTGAATCTTTCCTTCAAATGTCCATCTTCCTATATCACCAGATTTATACATTCTTCCTTTTCCAAATTTATTTTGAAGAAATTTTTGATTTGTAAGTTCTTCTTTTCCTAAATATCCAACTCCAACCTGTATTCCAGATATATATATTTCACCAACTACACCAATTGGAACTCTATTCAAATTTTTATCTAATATATGTATTTGTGTATTCATTATTGGTGGACCTGTTGTAATTTCTGGTTCTCCATTCAAATTTTGTACATTTGATAATACTGTTATTTCACTTGGTCCATATATATTAAATACTGTTATATCATCTGCTAAAGCTTTCAAATCTTTTACAAATTTTTCAGGCAATGGCTCTCCACCAAATACCATATTTTTTACTAATCTTAATGGTGAATTTTCACTTCTATTATCATATACTATTTTCATTAAACTTGGTGTAACTGTCATTACATCTGTATTATACTTTTCCATTAATTTTTCTAATAATTTTGGATTTCTATGTTCAGCATTATTTGCCATTACAATTCTTTGACCATGTGTTAATGAAACTATTATTTCATAAACAAATATATCAAAAGGTGTTGAAGTTACTGATAGCAATGTATGTACTTTTCCGTCATGTAAATAATCTAATGCTTTTGTCATTGCTTTTGCCATATTAGTTAAACCCACTTGATTTAACATTACTCCTTTGGGAACTCCTGTTGAACCTGATGTGTATATGATATATGATAAATCTTCCATTTTAATATTAACTTTAGGTCTATCTTTATTTTCTTGATAAATATTATTGTCTAAATCAATTTCAATACAATTTGGTATTTCTTTTACTCTATCTTTTAATTCTTTTTGCGTTAATACATATTGTGACCTACTACTCTCTATATAATATTTTGTCCTATCTACAGGATATGTAGGATCAACATTTAAGAATGCACCACCAGCTTTCAGTACTGCATACATTGCTACAATAGTTTCCAATGACCTATTTGTCATAATACATACTATGTCATTACTCTTTACACCAATTTTAATTAAATAATTTGCTAAAGAATTTGCCTTATCATCAAGTTGTTTATATGTTAAAACTTTATCTTCACATATAACAGCAATATTATTTGGATTTTCATCAACTTGTTTTTCAATAAGATATGCTGTTGTATCATTATTTATTTCTCCATCTGTTGCGTTAAATTTTTCAAGAAGTTTATTTTCTTTTGGAGTTATTATATCTATATCCTTTATTTTTGCGTCAACATTTTCTATAATATCTGTTAACATATATAAATAATGTTCAAATAAATTTTCAATTGTCTCTTTTTTAAATAATTTTGTACAATATTCAACATTTATTGTATGCATTTTAGGTTTTACTTCTATTGATAAATTAAATTTTGAAATATTATTATCTAATTCTAAAACATTTACACTTTTTCCACTTAATTGTACTGTATTTTCTTCTTTGTTTTGATATGTAAACATTACATCAAACATAGGATTTCTTGAATTATCAACTTTTATATTTAATTTTTTTATTAACATATCAAATGGATATGGTTGATTCGATATATCACTTAATATTTGTTCTTTCATCTTTTCAAAAAATTCATTAATTGTTTCATCTTCATTTAATTTACTTCTTATTACAATATTATTTACTAATACTCCCATCATTCTTTTAGTTTCTTTTTGGTTTCTATTAGCAACTGGACTACCTAAAATAATCTCATCTTGTCCAGTATATCTATGCAATAATATTAAAAATGTTGAAACAAATAGCATATATGAAGACATTCCTATTTTCTTTGCATATTTTTCTATTTTTCTAAATATTTTCTCATCAATAACATTTGTTATAGTGTTTCCTTCATAGCTTCTAATTGCTGACACTTTATAATCATAAGGTAAATTTAATGGTGGGAATTCACAATCTTCAAATTTATTTACCCAATATCTTTCATGTTCTAAAATTTCATTACTTTTATTATAATTATTTTCCCACATAGTATAATCTCTATATTGTATTGGCAAACGTTTTAAATCAGCACCATTATATAATCTATTAAATTCTATTATTAAATTGTTTAACGACATTCCATCCATTATAATATGATGTGAATCAACTAATAACATTGTTTTTTTATTATCAATATAATGTACTTCTACTCTTATCAAAACTTCATTTTCTAATTTAAATGGCTTTGAAAAGTTTTTTATAATTGAATCAATTTCTTTTTCTTGGTTAAAATATACTGGTATATTAAAGTTTATTTCTTTACATACTTTTTGAACAATTTCATCATTTTGTTGAATTAATATTGTTCTTAATATTTCATGTCTTTTAATTATTTTGTAAAATACTTCTTTTATTTTTTCAATATCTAAAACTTCATCAACAGTAATTCCACCAGGCATATTATAAACAATATTATCTTCACCAATCATTTTACAATTATAATATATTCTCTTTTGAGCAGATGATAATGGATAATAATCTTGTTCTTTGATTCTTTCTATCTTTATTTTTGATATATCTTTTGTTTGATTTTCTGCTATATAGTCTGACATATCTTTTATTGTATAATTTGACAATATATCTTTTATATTTAATTGTACATTAAATTTTGATAAAACCTTTGTTGTTAATGTAATTGCTGTTAAAGAATCTCCTCCAAGTTCTAACAAAGTATTATTAATTCCAACTTTATCAACTTGTAACATTTTTTCTATTATTTTTATTAATTCTTTATCAATTTCATTTCTAGGTTTTACAATTTCAAGTTCATTCTCATCAATAACAGGATCTGGCAAAGCTTTTCTATCAACTTTTCCATTTGGTGTATGTGGTAATTGTTCCATTTTTACAAAATATTGTGGAACCATATATTCTGGCAATTTTGAATATAAAACTGTTTTCAAAACTGTTTTAGATACATGACCTCTTTCCACATAATATGCACATAATGCGTCTTTTTCTTTTACAACTTTTTTTACAACAACACAATCATGAATATTATAAACAGATTGCATTCTTTTTTCAATTTCTTGTAGTTCTATTCTTAATCCTCTTATTTTTACTTGATTGTCGATTCTTCCATAACAAGTAATTTCCCCTTTATCATCAAAAGCACCTAAATCTCCTACTTTATACATAACTTTTCCATCTATAAATGGATTTATTATAAAGCTCTCATTTGTTTGTTGCTCTTTATTCATATATCCTTTTCCAACACCATCTCCTGAAATATATAATTCTCCTATTGTACCTTGTGGCATCACTTTTTTATTTTTATTTAAGATATATATTTGTGTATTATTAATAGGTCTTCCTATTGTAATTTCTTCTTGATTTGTTGCATTTCCTATTGTTGAAAATATTGTTGTTTCAGATGGTCCATATCCATTGTAAATTGTTACATTTGGAATTATTTGTTTAATTCTATCTACCAATGTTTTTGTTAAAGGCTCACCTGCTAACATTATATATTTCAAACTTTTTAAACTATTTTCATCATTCAAATTTTCCAAATGAAATTTCATTACAGATGGTGTTGTTTGCATTATTTCAACATTGCTGTCTTTTACAATTCTTTCTATTTTTGATGTCATTTTTTGACCATTTTCACTCGTTAAATATACTGTTAATCCTCTTGTTAATGACATTAATGTTTCAAATCCAAATATATCAAATGAAACTGTTGTAATTGAAAGGATTTTATGATTTTTTCCATCTTTTAAATATTCAATTATATTTTTCATTGAATTGTAAAAATTGCTTAAATTTTTTTGTTTCAACATTACCCCTTTTGGAGTACCTGTTGAACCTGATGTATATATTAAATATGATAAATCTTCTGGTTTTGAAATATTTTCTAAATTTTCTTTATGATTTTCATATATTCTCTCATCTTTTACATTAATAAGTTTTTTATCTGCTAAATTTCTTCTATTTTGACTTGTTAATATTATTGTTGCTTCACTATCTTCAAGCATATATTCTATTCTATCTTTGGGATAATCTGGTGCAATTGGAATATAACATCCTCCTGATTTTAATACTGCTAACATTGATATTAACATTTCAAATGAACGTTCTAATAATATACCTACAACAGTATTATTAGTTACTTCATTTTCTCTTAATTTATATGCTAAACTATTTGCTCTCTCATTTAATTCTCTATATGTCATTTCTTTATCTTCAAAAACAATTGCTATATCATCTGGTGTTTTTTCTACTTGTTTTTCAAAATATTTTATAAAAGGTATGTTTTCATCATATTTTAATTCTGTTTTATTAAATTCTACAAGTAATTTTTCCTTTTCTTCAGGTGTAACAATATCAATTTCACTAAGTTTTATCTCTTCTTTTGATACTACTTGTTTTATAATATTTAATATTCTTCTATGTATATTTTTAATATCTTCTACTTTATAAATACTTGTCTTATAATCATATGCTATATTCAAATTTCCAGTATCATTTAAGTCATAAATTTGAATATCTATATTATCTGCACAATATCCATTAAATGTCCATTCTGTTTCATATTCAATATTTCCTTCATTTTGCTTTGCATTTGTTATTTGATATGATAATAAAATATTATATAAATTTGGAATACTTTTATTTTCTTTTCTTAATTCTTCTAGCAAACATTGATATGAATATTTTTGATGTTTTAACATATCCATAGAATCTCTTGCTATGTTTTTTATGAATTGTTTAAATTCTATATCTTCATTAATATTAATTCTAAATGGAGCCATATTTATAAACATACCAGCTGCATTTTTTTCTTTATAATTTGTTCTGTTTAAAATAGGTGTACCTATAGTAAATTCATCTAAATTTGATACTTCTCCTATATATATTGCATAAATAGCCATAAAAAAATTATATAATGAAATTTTATTTTCTTTACAATATTTTTTTATCTTTTCTACATTCTCTTTTGATATCTCATATTGTTTTCTATTACCTAGTGGGTTTGTTTCATCAATATTTTCTTTTATACTCCCAGGTATTGTTGCAACTTCTGGAATATTTTTAAATCTCTCTAACCAGTATTGCTTATCTTTATTATATTTTTCACTTTCTTGGTATTGTTGTTCTGATTTAATATAGTCTATATATGAATATATAGCCTTTTTTTCTACTTCTTTATTTTGAATTAATTCTGAATATGTTTTTATGATGTCATTACAAATAAGCGCTAATGTCCACGCGTCTGAAATTAGATGGTGTATATTGAGCATGAAAGCCCCTTTTCCATCTATAAATTTAAAGATATAAAATTTAAATAATTTTGAATTTTCTAATTGAAATCTTGTTTTTACAATTTTGTTTCTTTCTAATTCTAACTGATTTTTGCCAGCAATATTAATAGTGTCTATCTGAATTTCTTTTTTTTCAGATAACACTTGTTCAACATTTCCTTCATTTAACTTAAACTCTAGCCAAAAATTATCATGTTTTTTACACACAATTTGTATGGACTCTTTCAATTTTTCAAAGTCCACTTTCTCTTGTATAACTGCTGTACCACAAATATTGTTTATGCTACTTCCTTTGTAATATTGTTCAGTTACCCAAATTGATTTTTGGGCATTTGTTAAATTCCCCATTCTCTTAACATCCTTTTATATTTACATTTAGTATTACACTATTTTATTGTAGCATTTTTTTACTCTTTTGGCAATTTTTTTACAAAAATTTATTGATTTTTTTATAATTTTTATTCATTATCTATTTTTTTCTATTCTCTATCAGCTTCTTTAATTCACCCTATTAACTAATCCAATGTATTTACTTGTTTTTATTACAATTCTAAATTTTTTTAATTTATCATATAAGCTATACTTATAAATATCTCTCAATAATTTGAATTATTTTCTATAATCCTATTGAAAAAACTTATAAAACATCGTATAATATAAAAGTATTAATAATGCGCTCGTAGTTTAGCTGGATAGAATGGCAGGCTACGAACTTGCAGATCGGGGGTTCGAGTCCCTCCAGGCGCACCAAAAAAACACAGCAAAAGCTGTGCTTTTTTCGAAGGTAATGAAGGGAAAAGTGATAAAAAATGGAAAAATTAAAAGTATTTGATGAATTTTATTTAGACAAAGAAAAAGATGTAATAGTAAAATTATATAGAATATCAAAAGACGAAATTGAGTATATACTAGAAACTCCAAACCATAAAAAAGGAACACTTATAACAAATTTAGCGCAAATATGTCATTTAGAAACAGAAAAAAATGAAAATGATATGAAAATAATAAAAGGTAAAATGCAAGCTATGATAAATGGCGAAAATGAAGAAGTTTATACTTTTAGACTTGGAGGAATAAAAGTTGCTA
>OLWA01001760.1_pt1 | contig 21334 bp, 18 predicted proteins | sample 1673251 | NCBI WGS metagenome assembly OLWA01 (sample SAMEA3178937, study PRJEB25190) | human gut metagenome | biome: human gut; feature: human-associated habitat; material: faeces | place: Austria | collected 2013 | reverse complement strand
CACCGCTTAGTGCTCTACACACTTGAAGCGGGGGATTGCTTATTCTGCGTTCAATATACATATATGAATTATTTAATTTTACCATTGATTACATAAAATAGCAAGCAGAACGGGAGACAGCCAAGGGTTCCTGACATCGAAAAAAAGCCCCATGTGACATACTCCGCGTCACATGGGGCTTCCTTTTATTTTCATACACATTATTATATAGCTTGATGCGAAAGCTGGACCTTCAATCCGTTCCACTTCCCACAAGCTCTACTACATCGCCTGATGTGAAAGTAGAACTTTCCATCAGCTCTACTTCTTCACCTACGCTGTTACATCGCCTGATGGAAAGTTCTGCTTATAACCTCATCCTGCTGCTCCTTAGTGAGCTTGATAAAGTTTACTGCGTAGCCGGATACTCGGATGGTAAGCTGTGGATATTTCTCAGGATGCTTCTGTGCATCTATAAGAGTCTCCCTGTTAAGTACATTGACATTAAGATGATGTCCACCTTTCTCTGCGTATCCATCCAATAATGAAATAAGATTGTCAACCTGTGCTGTACTTGCTGTCATAGCAATTACCTCCTTCCTTTTGATGTTCACAATATAACACCATAAAAAAGGTAATTATGTCACATTTGCAACATTTTTACAAATTTATTCTTTTTTTACAATTAAGTAAAAATAAGCACATTAAAGCGCAATACCCAGACCCGGCTATATTATTTCACCTATATTATTCATATTCTAATCGTCAAACAACTCCTCAAAGAGTTCCATGTCCTCAATTTTTATCACCCGCTTGTGAATCGATATGATTCCCTCATCCTGCATCTGGGTAAGTGTTCTTGAGAGTGACGGGCGCGCTGCCCCGAGATAATCGGCAAGCTCCTCGCGTGTCATATCAAGCTTCACTTCATTTTTTTCATTGATACGGTCATTCATCCACAGACCAAGCTTCTGCTTGAGTGTAGTTCCTGTCACAATGTGGAGCTTTTTCATCATCTGCAGATTGCACCTCGACTGTATATCAAGCAGATTATGTACAAGCTGCTTATGGTGCTCACACACATTAGAACAGAAGCCATATATAAATGAATATGGTATCATCAGAAGCTTTGAATTTTTCACAGCAACCGCGTCACACCAGTAATATTCTTCATCCCCGAAAAAAAATATCTCTCCAAATACATCACCCGGCTCGACTGTCATCAATATATCCCTTCTTCCGGATGGAAGATACTTGGTTATAATAACCTGCCCTTCAAGAAGAAGATATATAAATACAGGCTTATCATCCTGCCCGAATATCATCTCACCGCCATCAACCTGCTTAGTGGATGCCATTGAGCATCTGAGCATTTTTTCGATTTCAGGTTCATTTATCTTTCTGAATAAAATACTTTTCGTATAGTCAAACATATATACCTCATTTAATCAGTACATTATTTTGCAGGCTCGGCAGCAAATCCCGCAAGCTTCATATCCGTATCCAATATAATTGTATAAGTAAGTTCAATATTCTCATACTTTATCTTATAACGCGTCATTGCATAATAGCCATCGGACTGCTTCGCTTCTACACCCTCCTTACTCGTTAACTCAATACGCTCTCCAAGACTGCCTCCGAAGCCGTCCATGCCGTTTTTTAACACCTCATCGGTCATCCGAACGGCCATCTCTGTGTTACACAATGCCCTAAGTCCATCATTATCACCGCTCTCAAAAAGACCTATGATTTCTTCCGACTTAGAATATACCTCCTCCTCAGTGAACAATGTCGAATCGGCAAGGTTCGTTGTCTTTGGAGAACGTATGTAAATATATATAAACGCTCCTACAATGATTACCGCGAGTGTAATTATAAACGCAACAAGAATCTTCTGCATTGTTTTCTTGAATTTATCATCCATTTTATTCTGATTAGTCATGTAACAATCCTCTCAAATATTCTATTATTGTCTGTGCAGCTGCATGATGTGACGGAGTTCCCGGATGATTGTTGGCACCTGCCCATCCACTTTCTAAATCCGGCAGCCTAAGATACGAAACCTTATCATCCGTATTATCTTTCTTATATCTGTCAACCGTCTCAACAATATAGTTTTCTATTTCTCTTCCCAACATTCCATACATCCATATTATACAAGCATTGGGATTATTCTTACGCAGCAAGGCAATGAATTGGTACACTGCATTTTCAAATCTATCGACAGAATCCTGCTCACAGCTTCCGTCCGGATTCTTTTCCTGCTTATATATCCTGCCTGTTTTCTCATCAACCCATGCATCCGTACGAAATGCGCTCGCATCATTGGTTCCAAGATTCACCATGACCACATCCGGCTGCCATGTATCGAAGGCATTCCTGTCCAATGCCCCCGCATCAATCTGTGCCCTTCCACCTAAAAGTCCGCAGACCTGCTCGTAGTACCTTGGCAGAGCCGTATTCGGATTATTGTCCCAACCGGAGTATACACCCCATCCACTCTGCGACATTATCCTGAAATCAGCATTAAAGCTGTCCGCCACTTCAAGAGCATAATGTCCTTTCGTGGAAAACACTGCCGAATTCCATTCAGTCACACCTGCAGCTCCTGCCAGCCCTTCACCGGATGTGATGCTGTCACCGATAAATTCCATCTTCAACCATTTCTTCTCTATCGGCATGAGCTTCCCATCCGTATGGACTGCATTCACAAAGAGCAGCCCTGCCCTATCACCTGCCATCGGCTGGACTTCCTTCAGTACACGAACCCTTCTTCTGTTGTCCGGATTCATATTCCTATACACCGTAAGTGTACTTCTCCCCTTAGGGAGTGATGTTCTTATCATAGTAAAGCCATCAACCTCTACCCTTATCCACTGTTCATATATCTCATAATCAGTTATAAAATCTATCGACAGCCCGCTTCCATCAACCATAAATTCTATTCCACTGCCTGTCCAGAAAAAAGCCGGTTCCTGCCGGCTGGCAGTACGGCCTAAAATATGTATGTCACTGTCCACACCCGGAATATATGTGTTCATATACCAAACCCCTTTCGTGCATAATTATTTATAGATAATTGTTTGTATTTTAACAAATTTTCTCTCTCAATACAATAGTTATTCGTTCCCAACCGTCTAATACATGAAATAAATATCAAAACTTCTATGCACTATTATAAAAATTCTATAAACCATGCCTTGATTTCGACTTTTAAACTTGCCAATTATAATATTACCATTATAATATTTATAGTATGAGTCGAGTGCAGAATTTTTCCTGCCGCACATGACATACAAATATTATAAAATAATTGCACTGCCATCAAGCGGCATGTTCAATTGTAAAAAATATGAAAGGATCTCAGACAATGAATAACAACAAAGAATTTCTGGCAGCAGAGCCGATAGGAAAGCTTCTTATCAGGCTAGCCGTTCCTACAGTTGCCGCACAGATGATAAACATGCTCTATAATATTGTAGACCGCATATACATAGGCCATATCCCCGGAAATGGTTCTCTGGCACTCACAGGCGTAGGTGTCTGCATGCCTCTTATTATGATAATATCCGCTTTTGCGGCGCTTGTCGGAAACGGAGGTGCTCCGCGCGCTTCTATTCTCATGGGCAAGGGTGATAAGGCTAAGGCTGAAAAGATTCTTGGAAACTGCTTTACAACCCAGCTTATCATATCAGTAATCCTCACTGTGGTAATGTACTTTTTCAACCGCCCTATGCTTCTCGCATTCGGCGCAAGCACAAACACTATCGACTATGCCGTAAGCTACATGAACATATATGCCATCGGCACGCTGTTCGTACAGTTAACTCTCGGCATGAACACCTTCATAACCGCACAGGGCTTCGCAAAAACCGGAATGTTGTCCGTTCTTATAGGTGCCGTTGTGAATATAGTGCTTGACCCTGTATTCATATTCGCACTCAATATGGGAGCCGCCGGAGCCGCCCTTGCAACCATCATCTCGCAGGCATGCTCCTGTGTATGGGTTCTGTCATTCCTGTTTGGCAAAAAGACAACCCTGCGTATTAAAAAAGAAAATCTCATGCTCAGACCGGACATAATACTTCCTTGTCTTGCACTTGGCCTATCACTTTTTATAATGCAGGCCAGCGAAAGCATCATTTCCGTGTGCTTTAACTCATCACTGTTAAAATACGGCGGTGATGTCGCTGTCGGAGCCATGACAATACTCACCAGTGTAATGCAGTTTGCAATGCTCCCTCTTCAGGGACTTGGACAGGGTGCACAGCCTATCATGAGCTACAACTACGGAGCCAGAAACGCCGCACGCGTTAAAAAGGCTTACTTTCTTCTCCTGAAGGCAAGCCTGTGCTACTCCGTCCTGCTCTGGGGCTTAGTCATGCTGTTACCACAGATATTTGCCGGAATGTTCACACCGGACGCAGAGCTTATAGCCTTCACAAAGACCGCCCTCAGAATATACATGGCTGTAATGTTCATATTCGGAATACAGATTTCCTGCCAGATGGCATTTAACTCACTTGGCAAGGCTGTATCATCAATCATTGTGGCGGTCATGAGAAAATTCGTGCTGCTCATACCACTCATCTACATCATGCCGCACATCTATACCGCTAATAAGGCATACGCTGTGTACATGGCTGAACCGGTCGCCGATATAATTGCCGTGACATTCACTGCGGTGTTGTTTTCGTTTCAGTTTAGGAAGGCGCTTAGAGAAATACAGTAAAAAATATAGCATAAAGACAAAACAGCAGATATATCATCATGCACACAAAGGTACCTGACATATATCTGCTGTTCTTTAATCACCAGTCACTATCCCAATCCGAATCATTGCTGTCCCAGTCGCCCCAGTCGAAGCTGTCCCATGAATCATCATCGTCATCATCATAGTAGTTATCATCTTTGTCCTTCGACTCAACGTAATTCTGATAATATGAGGTATCGTCAAAATCCCATGCTTCCCCGTCATAATATCCGTCAAGCGATGAATAATAGCTGCCCATATAGTAATCGTCCACATCATCATACGAATAGTCAAAGTCACTGTCTACATACCAGTCATCGTACTCATCGTCAAAATAATACCAGCAGCTATCAAGATAATAGTATAAATCATCCCACACTGAGCCGTCATCGTATGTATTACGAAAGACATAGTACCCCTGCCCCGGTCTCTTTGTATGTGTATCCCTGTATCCATCCCAGAATGCATACGCACATATAGGTATAGCGATTAAATACGGCAGAAATCTCAGCACGAACGAAGAAAAATGGCTCTTTTTCCTCTTTTGTGAGCTTCCTGCTGAGCCTGAAGCACCACCTGCAGTATCCTCGCCTGCATACTTTCTTTTATTGAACTCCTCCTCCATCTTGTCAAAGAGTATCTGGCATGCCTTCGCCTCATCATTGCCTCTGTACCGCTCCGCGGTGCTTCCGTCGCTCTTATTCTTTGCGACAACCCACTCACCTGTAAATCTGTCCTGATAGATGTAGAACCATCGCGGGTCATGCCCCTTGTCCTCGCCAAGCGCAAATCTTATCGTGTCCAGCGGAATATTATGCCGCTCTACGAAATCCTTGTACTCCTGTAAAGAATTGACCTTCATAGCTTCCCCTTCCCATTCAACGAATGTGCTTTCACAATATATCCGATATTATTATAGCACTACAAGGTAAGTCAGGCAATGTCATTCTATTCTTCCAGGCCAAAGTTTTCCAGTCCTCCGTCGCTGTAATAGTAAAGTGCACCTTCTCTGTCCATATACATATCATATTCATATAAATATATATACCGTTCATACGCCGCCCACACGTCAACCTCCTTAGGGAAGTAGTCTGAAGGTGTTCCCCTTTCAAAATGCATTTCCCGTGACAATATTTTCTCGCCATTATGATAAATACTCATACCATCATCGCCATAGACGTACACCTCACCATCATATATGAAGCCATACGGAACGATATTATACTTGTAGATGCTACCCAGAACATACTCTCCATATAAATATTCCACCTCAACATCCTTATCCACAATCTTTTTTATCAGATAATGTCCCATTTCATTATCAGCCTGCCATATATATCTTGTGGTTACCACACCATTTACTTTCTTTGCTGAAACAAAATTATCCTTGGAAGGATTTTCAATATATTCCAACTCAATCGTATCTCCGTTTTTCAACTTTCCCTCAACAAGCCGGTATTTTCCGTACAGTGTCTTCGAAAGCTGCATATCTTCGTAGCTATGATATGCCTTCTTCGCTGCTCCCTCACCGGATATTATACCGTAATTCGATTTTAGAATCCGGCTTCCATTCACATCGACAAATCCCCTATCAGGATAATAATAAATCATAAGGTCCGGTATATATATAACTCCATCAAGATAACGACAGTCCGACCTCACAGATATAAAGAGTTCTCTTTCTTTCTCCTCCAATTCTGTCTCATCAATATCTTCCATCAACATCCATTCACCATTATTATTCCAATATTTGAATGGAGTATTTTTGATATATTCTATTTTAGCAATCTGTTTTCCTTCTTCTATTATCCAAGCTATCCTGCCCTCTTCGCCTGTCTCATAATCATATGTAATATCAAAAGAATCATCAGCAGCTTTTGTCACATAAGCATACCGGGCTATATTTTCATATTTCCCATACAGGCTATTTTCCGCCACAACCAAATCTGTATATTCGTATTGTAAATCATCAATACAATATTCCCTCAAAATACTTTTACCGGACTGCGTATCGTATTTCCATGAAAAAACCGCATACTCTTCTCCATCTTTTTCCAGTGAACACAGTCTGTACATATCATCATAGTTAAATGTTATAACACTGCCATTTTCAAGCACAGCAGCAGCCGGAAGGCTGCGGTCAATATATCCATCATCCGGCATTAACCATGTATAGTCACAGTTCACAGTTTCAGAATATAATTCCTCCTGATTATTCTGCGTTGTTTCATTATCAATTTTATTATTTTTTTCACATGCCGTAACACATGCACACATTAACATTATATAAAAAATAATATACCCTTTCATTGTATTCTCCCCTCTCATATCATTTTCTGGTTAAAAGCTTTTGTCCCTCCAAAATGGCTATCTTTATGCTCATCAGCTAATATACTCACACCCAGCTTACAGCCCGGCTCATCACACTCACTCAAGAATATCTCCTGCTCAGGCTTGCAGCTATATATCAATCAATTATCCTCAAGATATTGACTTGCTTGAATACGCCAATATTTCGCATATTTGCCATCAATTTCCAACAATTCATCGTGAGTTCCCATCTCAACTATATGACCATCTTCCAAATATAACACCAAATCAGAAAACAATACACTTCCTAATCTATGAGTAACAAAAATGCTTGTCTTACCAGCTCCCATCTCATCAAACATCCTGTATAACCTGACCTCTTCAAGCGGATCTATTGCAGCCGTAGGTTCATCCAGTACGAAAATGTCTGCATCTTTAAATGCCGCTCTTGCCGCTGCAATTTTCTGCCATTCTCCACCCGATAATTCTATTCCGCCAAATTCCTTTGATAATACAGTATTATAATTTATCTTTTTTCTAAAGCCCACTTTTTCCAAAGCAATATTTACTTCCTTATCGCTATCCGCTTTACTGAAATCCGAAATTACAATATTATATTTAAGCGATTCTTTGTATTTGCAGAAATTTTGAAATACTGCTGTAAATGGTTTTGCATTTATAGGACTTTCATCGCCATTGTCCGATTCAAACAAAATTTCCCCTTCCGTGGGTTCAATCAACCCCATTATAAGTTTAATCAAAGTCGTCTTTCCACTTCCATTATCCCCGACAACAGCTACATGACTACCTGATTTGATGTTCAAATCGATTTTTTTTATCACTTGTGCATCCGAAAACGGATATGCATAACTCACATTCTTTAAAATGATATTATAATCACTTTTTTCCGGTTTCACTTTTGGAGAGTCCTTCGCCTCTTCTTCCATATCCATAAACTCATAAAACTGGGCGATATCAGCCGTATGAGTATATATCGTAGTCAAATTTTTAGTAATTCTCTGCATAGAATAGACCAAGTTTATAATCAAGCCAAAAGTAACAGACAATCCACCTATCGTAATCATTCCAACCATAACCTGGCTTGCCATATAAGCAATGCATAAAATAACTATGACAACTCGCAAAAACTCTTCTGCAAAAGTATATTTCAATTGTTTTCTTTGTAATCTTAAACTCCCGGAATATATTTCATTAGTTTTTTTAATGAATTTAGAATTAAAAAATTCAAAAGCATTATAACATATTATATCTTTTATCAAATTTTGATTGTATTTAACTGATCGGTAATACTCTGATTCCAATTTTTCTTTTGAAACATAAGTATCATACTCTAATCGTATTTTATCGACAAAAATTGTGCCGATAAGTGCCGGAATTATTGAAAGTAAGCCAATCAAAGATATCTTGTAATCTATAATTGCCAAAGAAATAAAAACACCTATAATCTGCGAAACGCCACGCAATATCTCCAACCCCAACTGATAAAGCTCTATGTAAGAACCATGACTAAAATCCCATGCTCTGTTTATTCGTGTTTGTAATTCGGGAATTTCAAAATATTCATATTTGATTGATGCAGACTTTTTATTTATATCACCATCTAAAACTCGCCACGAAGCAAAATTTATGCGATCCATATATCGCATCGAAAAGAAAAATCCAAAATCAACTAATACCTTTATTATTATATATATTAACAAGAGTACTATTGAGTAATAAACTTTTTGTTGTCCAATTACGCTATCTATATATTTATTCCATACCAGTGTAAAAAGCGGTGTCAATGAAGATATTGCCAGTAACAGCAACGCATATCCAACAAAAGACACTAACTGCTTATTCACTATATATCTCCAAAACCTCAAATACATTTTCATACTTGATTTCGGTAAAGGGGCATTAAACACTGTTTCAATTTTTCTTTCGCTCATTTAATGTCCTCCTATCATATAACGATTTCTGACTCTGAAAAAGCCGATAATAATATCCCTTCAGCGACATTAATTCATCAAATTTTCCATCCTCAACAATTACCCCATTTTCTAATACGATAATACGATCAACATTACGTGTCAGACCCAATCTATGTGTAATATAAATCATTATATTATCCTTATTTTCATTTATTTTATCTATAGTCTTATATAATTCTACCTCAGCAACAGGATCAAGCGAGGCGGTTGGCTCATCAAAAATCAAAACTTCCTTTTCTTTTTGAAAAGCTCGTGCTATTGCAATTCGCTGCCACTCGCCACCCGACAAATCTACACCATCGCCGTAATCTTTTCCAACAATATTATCTCTACCATTACTCAAATGCTGTTCAATTTTATCCAGACCAAAAGCTTCTTTATTTTTTGCTTCACCACAATCATTTAACGATAGGTTTTCATCGATGGTTAAAGAAAATTTGGAAAAATCCTGAAACACAACAGAAAAAATATTGCTTCTTTCTTCATTATCAATATTTTTTGAGTTGTGTCCATTTATGTAAACTTCACCTTCTGTCGGAAAATACAGCCCCAACATAATTTTTATCAGTGTAGTTTTACCTGCACCATTCCCCCCTACAATTGCTATTTTTTCATTGTTCGCTATATGCAGGTTTACATTTTTCAAAACAAATTCTTCACTGTTAGGATATTTAAAGCTGACATTTTTAAATGAAATGCAAGCCTTATTATTTGAATCCTTATTACAGAGCTGATTCTCATTTTTATACTCCTGCGTACTGCAAGCAATGCTTCCAATACTGCCACCAATAGGCAGTTTGAAAATGTTTTTTTCAAACTTATCATATTCTGATATCATTGATTCAACATCAGAATATGTACTTCTAAACTCTTTTAATCTTTTGTAAGATGAGGCAAAGCTTTGAATTTTTGATAGAATACGTATATTAAATACCTGACCTGAAATCGCAATAAACAAACCCAGTGAAATCACATTGTTAATGTACGCGAACAAAAGAATTGTCAAATTAATTGCTATAACCAAATATTCGCTTTTTGAAATTAACGCGCTCAACAGCCCATGTTTCATTCTTATTCGCAGAATTTTTGTATCAAGTTTCTTTTGCTCCGTTTTCCATTCATTCAACAGGGGTTCGCCGGCATCAAACACTCTGATTTCTTTTGCATATTCCCTGCTTCTTAAAACAGAAGATTTATATTGAATTATTCTTCTGTCAAAATTCAAATCATACGATTTTCTGTATTCTTTTTGTGCTAAGCGTGATGAAAAATATCCTACTAACGGACTTATGAACAGGAAAGCAAACACCAATGCAACAGACGCCCTTAAAAGTACGATAAAATACGAAAATATGCTGATAAATGTTGACAGCAGAGTCAAAAAAAAGCCATACTCAAGTACAAACAAATTGTTATCTTTGACTTGCATTAATTTATTATAGATTTCAGTATGCTCATAATTTTCATACGGGATCCTGCTTATCAACTCCGTTACATCTGTATTCCATTCTATATCCATACGGTTATTTATCCTGCCTTTTAAAAAATCCAAAAACAGATCAGATAACGGCAGCAAAAAAGACACTACAAGCAATACAGAAGCGAAAAAAAGCGAAGCTGTTTTAGTACCGGATAAATAAGAAGTAATATTTTCGATAAACAATGATTGGGCATATATCGAAAACGAACCGGAAAGAGCAAGCACAATTTCCAGCAATGCTATATACTTTCCTTCCGATGTGGAAAAAAATATTTTTATTCCCTTCCTCTTCATTCTAATCCTCCTGTGAAAAAAAAGATAACAACTCTAAATATATTTTTTCGGTTTCATTTATATAAAAGCACGGCTTTTGAGTTAATTTAGATAATTCTAGCAAATATTGATTTATTTCTAATGCACTCAACTCCGTTTGTCTGACTTCGGTTGGCGACCATGTTGAAATATCATTTTTAAACGATAAAACAACACACACCACTTTGGCTTTTACCCATGATTCAAGATAATTTATTGTTCTCAAAATATATGAACGAGCATCAAAATGATTTACAATAAGAACAATCGCGTCTGGATTCAGTCCTGCAATTATAGCACTTTGTAAAGAAGGATACGAATGCATATTGTACAATTCATCCGATAAAACATATGACTGTATTCCGGACAAAATTATATCCGGATTTGATTTTTCGATATCATGAAGTTGATAATTAATAAAACCTATAACCTCCTTTTCTGAAAAAGAGATATTTGAATTATATCCTGTAGGAAACACTTGATTGGATGTCAATAAAGCCCCCTGAGGTTCAGATGACCATTGTCCAACCTTATATCCTTCATTTTCAAAAAACCTTCTTAATTCCATTTGCAAAGTAAACTTACCTTGTTGTGAAGAAGTCCCCATAACCGAAACAACTGCTTTTCCTATAGAAAACAGTTTTTCCGAAGGATCATACTGAATTTTTTCTACATTAATACTATAACACGCAATAGATGCAGAATCAAATCTATCTTTAATTTCCGACGGTATTGAGTCAAAACTAACTAGTGTAATATTATTGTTAATACAATAATCAATACACATCTTTGTGTAATTCTTTCCAGTAACTCTGTTTATTTCTCCTAAATGGCCTACCACCAGCGTATCAATTTTATCCTTAAATAAATCAATATCTTCAATACTTTTTATAACTAAATCACTTTTCAAACAATCTAAATAGCTATCTTCTGTAATTTTACGCCCTGTTTTTCCAGATTCTCTTATATCGAAAACTTCCGAAATTTCTCCGGAAAGAAATTCTGAAAATCTTAGTATCGTCTTTATTTCTTTACTTAAAGGGAAAAGTGCCACTCTTTTATAATTTTTCTCATTATATCGCACCAAATCAACACGCGTGTTAACATTCAATACTTTTTTTGCATTTCTTTCAATAAAGCTTATAGCATTTTCATAGTTCCATTCCAAAAAATTCTTCTCGTTTGCTGCTAAAAAGCCAACAACATGTGCCGTAGCAAAACTTGCGCCACAGTTAATTATATATTTCGTTTTTCCGGACCAACACAATTTTTGATTCATACCCTTTGCATATACATCTACAAAACCATCCTTGCAATATATCAAATCATTATCACACTTACATGCAATATCCCAATCAACCCCAATTACTGTGTCGAATGCAGCCGGATATGTCATTGCCCCAATATTATTAAACGATGAGACTATTACTGTTCCACTTTTAACTATATCTTCGCAAATGTTCTCCAATTCAACCATGTTATCAGTAGAACTTATTCCTATACACAAACAAAGAATATCAAACTTCTCATTCAAAAGAATATACTCCAAAGTTTTAATCAGTTTTAAATCCGAAATATAATCATGTTCATCAAAAATTTTATACATGGTTATTTCTGAACTAGGGGCATGCTTCGTAATTATACCACAAACCGCAGTACCATGACCAATGGAATCGTTATTTTCTTTTATATCAACAGCTATATCGTCCTGAATTATCTTGCAAACTATATTTTTGTCTATCAATTCCGGATGCAATAAATTTACACCACTATCTAGTATAGCAATTTTCATATTAATCTCCATTCCGCCGCATTCGGCTGGCGGCACAAATAGCAATGAAAAAAGTGCTTTTCACACTATCCTCCTGTCAAGCAAAATGAGATGCTTGGATTACAGTTTACAGTAATAATCAAGCATCTCATTTCTTATTGTGTCCATGCGAAATTCAACACATTATTAACAGCTCATCGCGTAGCATCCACTACTGTAACATACTCCACTCCAACAATCTGCTTCGTATGTCGCCATAGGTGCTATCCCTGCACACAAAACAACATTACTTGTTACAATATTACTTTTTTTCTTTTTTAATTTTGATTTCAAGATATTATCTCTTTTTAGCATCCTTTAGAATAACAAGCGCTACTATAACATACTCCACTCCAGCAATCTGCCTCATATGTCGCCATAGGTGCTATTCCTGCACACAACTGAACCATACTAACTTTTTTCTTGATAATTTTTACTTTTTTCACTGTTCCATCTCCTCACATTTATTTGAATTTCGCAGGACACTCCAACAAACAAACTCCACACCCGTCACAATTTTGACTTACAATTGGGGTAGGATACGGTAAAATGTCAGTGTTTATTTGCAGCTTACCTTGAGGGCAAAGTTCTACACAAGCCAAACAACCTATACATTCATTCGCTTTAACAACATCATCTACTGTTTTATAACTGTCATTTAGCATTTTTTTAATTATTTCAATTATCTTCTCTTTTTTGTTAAAATTGCTTAATAGGAGATATTCATCTGATATTCCAATCTCAAACTCCGTCTCTATTGCTACAATTAATTCTATAAAGCTCAATGAATCAAGTGTTTCCAACAGATTATCTTGGATAATTGAATCTTCATCATATATTCCTTTTTCAATTAAAATATTATCCAATTTTTTAATAATCATATCACAACCTCCTTGAAATGATCATTTGCATTATAGCTCTCAATCTCTAAGTTATCCAACACACGTTGCTTAAATGAGATACATTTATGCGGCATAATCCCTTGAATCCGTGCCGCACCACAAGATGTCGATAAGCACAAGGGGAAACAATTACAATTATAACATTCCTGTAACGGTGACTCAAAAATCCACTTTTTTTCCTTCGCTGAATTGAAAACCAATTTGCCATCTTGCGATATATTTCCTACTTTGTTGTCTTCAAATCCCTCAAGTTTGAAATCGCATTTCAAAATGTCTCCATTTGCATCAATTGTATAACCATGTCTTGTTCCAGCCCAACAATCATTATGAGCATATAGCAAATTAGTCCAAGCTTTAAAATCTAATCTATCGCTGTATTTTTTCATAATCTCCGCAACATCTTTTTCATGTATTAATTCCGCCCTCAATTGTTCTGCTTTCATAAAATCACTATCCTTATAACTCCAATCAAACACTGGAATAAATGAGAAACAAAACCTATGATCATGGCCAAATTCCTTGTAAAAAAATTCTACAATTTCATCCGCTTTTTGAACCAGTTCTTTTGTAAAATTAATTCTTATAGTAATAGAAAACATTTGATACTTCACTTGATCTCTAATTGCTTTTAAATTTTCCAGAATATGTTCAAATGAAGATTCACCATTTTTTAATAACCGATGCTTTACATCCGACAATCCATCAATCGAAATTTGATATGTAACAACATTATTTCTATATAATTCTTTGAATGTATCTACATCTAACAAATACCCATTCGTAATTATTCCGCAACCATAAGTAAATTTCCATTTTTTCTTTAGTTCATTGATCTTTTTGGAAAAATACTTAATACCCGGAAGCCCCAATAATGGTTCGCCACCAAACCACCTAATTTTGACATTTTCATAACCATTTTCCCCTATTTTATTGTCTATGAAATCTACAATTGCGTCATATTGATTTTCATTCAAGAAAAAACTTTCTCTTTTTTGGAAACAATACACACAACTAAAATTGCATTGGTTTGTTGTAAGGATAACGATATCTAATCTTTTATTCTCCTTCACAGCATTCTCATATATCATGTCAACGGATTGTTCATTACCATTTACTAAAATACCGGAATCTAATAAAATTTTATAATCTTCATCATTTAAAGCATTCAGCACAGCTTTATCAAAAGACATTATTTTTTCTCTACTGAACCTTTGTGGAATCATCCTAACAAGCACATTTGATATTGTATTTGTTAGTAAAACATTACCTTTCTTATCTGTAGTCACCACATTATACTTAGAATAATTCCCGATTCTATCTTGTTGCATAATACATCATCCTTTCTTATCCAATAAGCACAACATACAATTCCTTTTAAAGAATTTAACAAAACTAATTATTTCTCAGATTCAAACACATAATTAAACATTGATGTCTTGTACTTTATTACTTTATATTTCTCCCTCCTCATTTTTTATATACTCTTCATACCACAACATATCTTCCCGCTTAATATTCTCAAGATTTTGATAAACCCTATCAATTATTGACACATTAAAAGTCATATTGTATTTCATCATTAATCGAAATACTATTTCCGTTTTATTGCACAAACTTCTCAAATCATTTATACAATTGCTATCAAAATTATCTTGCAGATATGCCATTCTCTCTTTCATTAGTTTCTTATGTTCCCAAAGACATCTGAACGGTCGCAAATCTACCCTTTTGTCCTTCTCTATCGACTTCATTCCATTTAAAATGACATCATACACACATATCCCTTGTACTTTTGCCTGACTACTATCTGCTACACCCTTAGTTTCATAGAATGCCTTTATCTTTTTGTAAATTATAGCTTTGTCTGCTCTAACAGCCCTATTAATACTTGGTCTATATGTGCAGAAATGCCTTCTTTTGTCTAAATTTTTTCTTGCCCTGCTACTGACAAGTGCGTTTATTACCTCTACCTTGTCAATACTAAAACTATCCAAATGTTCATTCCTATATGCTAAAACCTGAAAGCAATCCGCGCTATACCCATAAACATATGTGTCATGATTAAAATGTCTTCTTTTAAAATGAGCAGAATAAGATAAATAATATTCATCTATGTCATAAAACAATAAATAATTACCTTGATCAATCCGTTCGCAAATAAACTGACCTAATGTTTTTTTACTAAAATTCGATACATCATACAGATTCATTTCGGCTAGTCCTGCAACACGATAGGATTCCCACAATGAATCTGAAAATGCTAATTTCATATCAGACAGGCGATCTGTTTTTTCACACTCCAGATTGATATAACCATTGTATTGAATATCTTCGTACTCAGGATATGCTAACATTATTCCTAAGATAAAAGAATCTCCTTGATATGTTTCAATCGGTGGAAATATGAATGGCAACTCATACATGCTTTTATCTCCTCGTAAATTACACCAATGTTGGTAAAGATGTAATATATACATGTTATTTATATCATTAATGCAGGCTTTCCACTACTCCCCTTTTCAGGTATAAATTGTTTACCTGAAAAGGGGTATTTTCTTTTATAGCATATAATAATAAAATATTTTAAAAAGGAAGGAATTTCTAAACATGCATAACACAAATAAAATTGTTAAAAAAATAATTATAGCTTTTATATTTATCACATCGTTTTTATCACACAATAATATAATAGCAGATACAAATAGCTTTTTTAATAAGTATAATCATATCGTCACTATACATGACGAAGCTCCCTCTAATTCAACGCAATCCTCACATACTAAATAAGCACATCCACATTATATCAATTTCTTTTCAAATATATAAGCTACATCCTTATCATCATATATATGACATAAAGTAGCACATTCCATCAAAATATTATTGTATTCCTCTTTATCTTTTTTCTTTAAATTATCATTCCAAAGATTATTATACTTGTGCCACCATACCTTTTGTGGTCTGTAAAGTTGTAGCTGAAGCTTTGCAGACATATCTGCGATTTCGTTAGACATGGTATATTTTCCACAATCTCCAAGCATACTTGAATATTGAATTGCCAACATGCGAAATATAACCTCAGCTCCATATAAGCCATCATATTCTTTATTATTTACAAAATATTCATATAATAATTTAAAATAACAGTCTGTTTTTTCATAATCACCTTTAATTTCATAGCAACCACCTATAGATATTAGACAAAATACTTCCGCTTGTGTAAAATATATTCTTTTTTTCACACTTTCATTTTTCATAGGTCCATGACTTCGATTATTTACAAATCTATAAATACACTCCATAGGTACTGTTAGTTCTAATAGCTTAATTAATTTATCCAACGCTTCATCATTAGAAATTCTTCCGAGCGACCTCATAATCATTATCTCTGCTCTTCCAAGAATCTGTTGATTGTATTCGTAGTCGGGAATGGAACTTTTTAATTCATTTAGAATGGCAAGAGCCTTTGTTAACTTATCACATCCAATTAAATTCCACATTTCCTCCTCTTTTTCCAAATCTACTATATTACAGGTTATAAGTGACGAATATTGATATGCACGCGGAAGATTAAGCCTGCTATATATACTCTTCATGTTATTATATTGTAAGTTACTTCTATGCTGTTCCGTCTTTTCAATCGTTTTCTCAGCGCAAATACCATCACTTAACTCTTTGCGGCTATAACCAAGCAAATAACGTCTGGCTCTGACTATATCATTTATGCAATATGCTGTTCCTTCGCGATATATATATACATCATTATTCATAAACTCCGGTATTCCACGTTTCTTATATTCATTAGACAATATATTACGCCATAACTTAATTTTTTGCTTATTGTGAATCATATTACTAATAAAATCATCCCGATTTTTCCCTTTTATCAATGCCCAAATCCTATCTGAGATATTAATCTGGATATCAAATAGTTCTATTATATAATATGATTTTTTATCTTCTCTAAGCAATTCAACTGCATTCCGGCATAAATTCCACATTCTGCACAATTCCGTTATATCTGTCACACTTTCATTCAAACGGCAATAATACACAACAAGTTTAGAATAAAGTTTTGTCTTAGCCTTATTGTCATAATAATTTTTGTCCATATAATCAACTATTGCCATTACATTATCAATGGTTTTATTTTTTCCTTCCGAATGCCACAATGCTTCAATGCATAAGTTCAGTTCATTTACCGACAGCTTATACTCGTAGAGTTTTCCAATATCAAATTCATTATTTGCAAAGATGTCCGATGTCATGGCAGCCGCCATTTTATAATCGTCACCCTCTGCTGCTGTGCTCATTGCCTTAGCAGTCAGATAAAATTGCATTCTTAATCTGTCGGAAATTTCAAATGTATTTTCATAATCAATTTTTTTATATATAACATCATCCAAATTATGTTTTATATACTTTTTCTTATATTCTTCAAGCAATAACTGTTCATCCGGCTTTCCCAGTGAATCTATAAGACTGTTTCTAAGCTGCCATTCCTCATATTCTTCAAAGGTAAGCATGTTATCGAACCATTCCGGTGCAAGCCCCAATCTGCCAATCAGTGCACTCCTAAGCAAATACCCCGGCAGCATGTCCCCAGCTTCAATCCCATAAAGAACCTTTATGGAACATAAGCCCTTTACAAGTGCATCTACTTTTATTTTCTTGCTCTTTCTAATATTATGTATAAGCCTTCCAAAATCGTTATCATTATATTCAGCCATTAATGCACATCTCCGTTTTTATTATATATCTATATTATAAGTCAATAACAATTTATAAGCAATAACATTTATAATAATTGTCCCCTGTAAAAACAAAACACCCTAAGCAATATGCATTATCCCATAATATTCTAAATATATAGGATAATGCATACTTCTTAGGGTGATTTGAAAAATATTACAAAATGATTTCACAAAACTATTCTAACAACTAAATGCATCATAAAACTCCTGTGCATACTTACATCTTATACTTAATGTATTATCATTAGCACGTTCAATTGATTCAAAAAATACCGCTGTTGCATTTTCTACATTTGCTGTTAGCTTAAATTTATCCCAGTTTTCTTTTTCATCTTTTTCCGACTCTTCACGCATAAATCCAAGTTGTACATTAATATCAGATATATCGTTTCCCATTTCATTTGTAGCAAACTCTTTTAATCTATCAAGTCGAGCATTTTGCCATTGCATAATGCCATATGCTCTACCATCAGATACCGAACATCTTAAACTGCTTTCTTGAAAAATATTACCCATCACTGCAGCAGCTTGATGGTCTGGTAAATGCATTGCTTGTTTTAAATAGGTCCAACCCATGTTAATTGTTCTTATCTGTTCAGAATCAAATGAATACTTTTCACATAACTTTTTCAGTCCATCACTACTCTTTATGCTTTCATACCTATTACATGCTGAAGTCAAATTATACGCTGTATTACTATCATATTTGCCAGACTCCGTCAAACCATATGTTCTTTGAAAATTTTTAATTGCTTTTTTGCTTTCCTCAGAAGTTAAATCTCCATCCGTCATTGTAGAAACACTATAAAGCCCAATATTTTTAAATTGTTTTGGACTTGTCTATTAGCAATAACATCATTTGCTCTTGCAACAATTTTCTCCTTACTATAAGTAGCATATTCCATTGTATCATTCTTGCAAGTTGTATAAGTACATGCGACATCTTGTTCATACTTGTTCTCATTATTTGTCAAATCTGACTCATAATATTTATTTTTGTTAGACATTACATTTTCCGTGCGGACATTGCTTATGTTAATCCTCATCTTCATCCTCCTAATAGTATAAATTTACATATAAATTTCAAGTGTCTTTTATTTTTCTCTCATGTACACGATTCGATTACGTAGTTTATATTATCACTATAAAAACTAAATACCATTCCCCTTTTTAGGTTATAAATATCTAAGAGAAATAATCTTAATATAAGCAGTAAATAATACTATAGGAATAATCTCGCAAAATATTATTCAACAGTTATTCCCATGACATTGTCTTTACTATACGGAATATTCTTCACCTCATTATCAGAATATTCTCGGGCTAATGCATTATATTCATCCTCAGATATTTCCACGCACTCCTGTCCATCTCCATCTGTATATTTATAATAAGCCATCCTACCACCATCTGCATCCTGAATATAATTATGTCCGAACAGTTTTCTCTCAAAGAAATCATCCTCACCAAATCCGGTAACCTGATATCTAATCTTTGACGCATAACCGCCTGAAGCTTCAACAGTCCCATCATCATATACAGATTGCATTTTTCTGCCATTTTCCTTATACACATACACATTATCATCCACCTGATGAAACAAAAAAATATAATCATATATCACAAATCCAACCTCGGCAGTTCCATCCATGTCTATATCCTGAACCCAGAATTCCCGGTATTCATTATTAGGCAAGCCATAGTATTCTTTGAGTCCATCAAATAACATCATATCCGTGTTTCCAGTATCATCGCTATCCACTGCTATAAGCATATTCTCTCCAATAAGCACTTTTTTCATCTCCGGTGAAACACTTATCCCGTCGAAATCCTCTTGATTATCAATACTTTCATTCAAGCTTCCATTTACGTCTACAGTCATATTACTCCCATTCATATTTTCGTCTTTTTCTGTAACCGTATCACTCTCACCGATTATATCTTTTCTTTCTGTAGTCACCTCTACACCATTTTCTGATGCACTCTCTATTGTTGTATTATCATTAAATTCAGGCTCTATTGCTGTATTTCCATTGGAAGTGTTATTGCAGCCACATAAAAAAGCGGTGATAAGTGCCGCAAAGATAGTTTTTCTAAAATGTTTTTTATTCATTTCCGCCCATCCTATTATTTACCAAACTTAATAATTACCAAATTAAACAAACTACACAATCACTCTTTTATAAAATCATAAACAATATTTTATTTAATGTTATCATACTACTCTCATATTAGGCAGTACCCTTTTCGGGTTAAAATCTTTTGTCTCTCTAAAAAATAACAAAAACCCCAGAGCTGCCAATCGGTAACTCCGGGATTCCTTATAATTCTTATTTAGTTGTGCTGAATGATTACATCATTCCACCCATGCCTGCGCCTGCCGGCATAGCTGGTGTGTCTTCCTTAATGCTGGCAACTGCTGATTCAGTTGTGAGGAATGTTGAAGCTACGCTTGTTGCGTTCTGAAGTGCACTTCTTGTAACCTTGGCAGGGTCAAGAATACCTGCCTCAACCATGTTGACATACTCCTCATTGAGAGCATCGAAGCCTACGCCAACCTCAGACTCACGTACCTTGTTGATGATAACTGAGCCTTCAAGTCCTGCGTTAGCTGCAATGTGGAAGAGCGGAGCCTCAAGTGCCTTGAGAATAATCTTAGCACCTGTCTTTTCGTCGCCCTCAAGCTCTGCTGCAAGCTTAGCAACTTCCTTGGAAGCGTGGATGTAAGCTGAACCACCGCCCTGGATGATACCTTCCTCAACTGCTGCCTTTGTTGCTGCAAGAGCATCCTCAAGACGAAGCTTAGCTTCCTTCATCTCTGTCTCAGTAGCAGCACCTACGCGGATAACTGCGACACCACCTGCAAGCTTAGCAAGTCTCTCCTGAAGCTTCTCTCTATCGAAATCAGATGTTGTCTCCTCAATCTGCTTCTTAATCTGGTTAACTCTTGCTGTGATATCAGCCTTATCGCCACAGCCGTCAACAATGATTGTGTTCTCCTTCTGAACCTTAACGGACTTAGCACGGCCAAGCATGTCAA
>OLWA01001758.1_pt1 | contig 21346 bp, 20 predicted proteins | sample 1673251 | NCBI WGS metagenome assembly OLWA01 (sample SAMEA3178937, study PRJEB25190) | human gut metagenome | biome: human gut; feature: human-associated habitat; material: faeces | place: Austria | collected 2013 | reverse complement strand
CTAATGCAAAACACCACATAACAACTTTACAAAGAGGAGTTTGAATAATTTTCAAAAGCTCGCAAAGCCTTGTAAAATGGTCATTTGCGAGCTTGTTTTTTGCCTTGTGGTACTATTTTGGTACTAAACAGTAATTATTAGATTAGTCAGTCAATATTTGGATTGATCCAAATTGACGAACGATACTGGGATTTTCTTCTGGATATTCTTTTAACAGTATTTTGTAGCCAGAATCAAAATAGGCTGCAGGGAATAGACTACTAACTGTTAGAAATTCATTTGTACCAAGCCATTTAAATCCTAATTTTGAAGGTATTTTCGCAATGCCAATTATAAGATCACTATAATCAATGGGATATGTATCGGTTTTACGAAGCATATATGCATGTTGTGCATGAGGTCGTAAGAAATATGATGGAAGAGATTTTCTTAAATCAACTAAACGCGACTTTTTGCCTTCGTATACTCCTTTGTATTCAGAAACAGTTATTGCATCTGTGGCTACAAGAAGAATATATGAGTACTCATTTGGGTTTTTGTAAAAATAAACATACTCATGAGAATTTATTACTTCAGATTTAGCTTGGTGAAGTGCAAACCATAGGGCAACCCAAACATTATCCACTACGTCAATATGAGATGTTTTGATTCCGTAATGCTGTAGTAGAGGTTCTAAAATTTTGCGATCATATTGTTTAAAAGATTTAATGTTTCTTTGAATGAAATTCATCTTTTGGTTATAGCTTGCGGTGATTGAATCAAAACGTGTGCGACCTCTGTATAAGGAAGGTGTGAGCGAACCATTGAAAAGGTCTGTTTGTCCACGTAAGAATACATTGTGTTCCAAATTATTCATATACTTGCCATAGCCAATAAATTGTGTTAAGTCATGAACAGTTTCGATAGTGTAGATGTTAATTGATTCACCACATGATAATGTTATCGGTTCAAAAGTAATGTTTGAAGGCGTTTTTTTCTCAAAATTTAGTACTTTGTAGAGCATAGTTAAATCTCCTTTCTTATGCCTGAGGCCATGTAATTTTCCATTCAAAATATTCATTTGGAGAAATCTCTCCGTTATTTAATTTCGTTTTCATTTCACACCATTCCGAAAGGAAATCATTTACCAATCCATATTCAAAAGTTAATGCGACAGGTGAGCCTGTACTGTCATAATCATCTTCGTTGTAAGTTGGTCTGGCAGCCTCGGAAGATTTTGCAGGTGTCATTGCAGTCAGATGAATCAGGTTGCCGGGAGCTGTGTACTCTGGAAATCTTGTTCCTTTTCCACGTGCCGGGAGAGATGTGGCACTTTCTTCAAGCCAGAAAAGTGTTTCGATGATATCTTCAGCAGCCCCAAGGCTGTAATCAGAGATTGCCTTGTAATTGCAGTGCAATGCATCAGCAAGCTTTAGAATCATATCTTCACCGGGAATGCGTGCACCGGTTTCATACTGGGATATGCGGACCGACATATTTTTGCCCTCAAATCCAAGTGCACCGCCCAGTTCATCCATTGTCATTTTACGGAATACCCGTATTTTCTTTATTCTTTCACCAATTGTCATAGTGTAGTCACCTCCGTTTATCTGTCCCTGATGGACTGTTAAAGACAGTATAACACGGAAAAAATGAAAATGGAAGTTTTTCTATACGAGAACATTAGAAAAACTTCTTGACAATTCAATACTATACGGTATAGAATAATATCAATTCAATTATCTATACGATATAGTATTGAAAAATAACTAAATGAGCGGTACCAGAAATCTAACAGGCATTTGCCAAGACATTCATAGGAATCGAGCGAATGTAGACACTCCCCCAAGCGGACCGAGTACCTCGAGCAGGAGCGGGCGGTATTACAGGAGATTATCTCAGGTAAGGAGGCTGGTTGTGACATCAGCAGAACTGGTATGGAGAAACGCCAAAACAAATTTTAATGGAAAGGTGGTGAAAGGGCATGAACGAAAAGTTTTTAGAAGTAGGAGATGTGATGCAGATTCTTGGGATTTCAAGATCAGCAGCATACAAGCTTATGAGACAGATCAACAGTGAACTTGAAAAGAAGGGTTACATTGTTATCCGTGGAAAAGTAAGCAGAAAATATTTTGAAGAACGCATTTATGGTATGAGTGATGCAGGATAAGCAACAGGTAAGAAGATTGTGATAGAGGCAGGTGCAGAAGCGATACGGCTTAGGCATCTGCTTCTTCATATGGAAAGAAGGAGATGATGAATATGCCAGCTTATAAAGACAGTAAGACAGGCACCTGGTTTGTCAAATTCTATTGTAAGGACTGGACTGGGGAAAATAAACAGATAAAGAAGAGAGGATTTGCAACAAAGAGGGAAGCACTTGATTATGAGCGTAATTACAAAATACGGCAGGAGAATAATCTGGATATGACATTTGGAGAGTTCTGGAAGCTGTATACAGAGGATGTGAAAAATTATGTCAAACTCAACACGTGGCTTACAAAAGAACACATTGTGGATACAAAGATACTTCCATATTTCAGGAATCTTAAGATGAATGAGATTACACCGGGAGATGTACGCAAGTGGCAGAATGAGATGGTAGCATTCCGTTATGAGAATGGGAAATGTTATTCCCAGACTTATAAGAAGACAATGCATAACATCTTAAGTGCGATATTCAATCATGCGTGCAGGTTTTATAATCTGAAATCAAATCCGGCAAGGCATGCTGGAAATATGGGCAGGGAAGAAAAGAAGGAAATGCTTTTCTGGACAACTGAAGAATATAAGAAGTTTTCAGAAGCGGTGATTGATAAGCCGGTTTCATTTTATGCATTTGAAATGCTGTACTGGACGGGAATGAGATTAGGTGAGCTGCTTGCACTTACGATGGAAGATTTTGATTTTGAAAAGAACACAGTCAGAATAAATAAATCGTATCAGCGGCTGCAGGGGCAGGATGTTATTACAACACCGAAAACACCTAAGAGCAACAGAACAATCAAGCTGCCGAAGTTCCTTGCCGAAGAAATGCAGGAATATTTTGCAATGTTATATGACCAGACACCAACAGACAGGATTTTTCTGGTAACAAAGAGCTTTCTTCATCATGAGATGGAGCGTGGTTGCAAATTATCCGGTGTGAAGAAAATCAGAATCCATGATCTAAGGCATTCGCACATTTCACATCTGATCGACCTCGGGTTTTCCGCAGTTGCAATAGCTGACAGGGTTGGTCATGAGAGCATTGATATCACATATCGTTATTCGCATCTGTTTCCGTCAAAGCAGGTGGCAATGGCGGACAGACTTGATGCTGTCAATGCAAGCTTTGAGGATTGCGAAGATCAGGATGATGATGTAGAAATCATGCAGACAGAGGAAACAGCACCTATGATTGATATGGATGCGGCTGCGGAAAAAATTATAAGCATTGATAAGTACAAGGCAGTCTGATAATGCCTATGTAAAACATTATGAATCATGCCGGTACAAGTTTTGCTGGATATATGCAGCAGAAATTAAAAGAATAGATTTTATATCGGAAGGAGCAGATTATTATGAGCGAGAAAAGGCTGGATGCCAAGAACAGATGGAGAAATGTTGTAGTAGCGTTTCGTATGTCACCGGAGGAAGCACAGGAGCTGAATGTGAAGGTTTCACTCAGCGGACTTTCAAAACAGGATTATATCATCCAATGTCTTCTGAAGCATGAAATCAGGGTTGTTGGTGGAATGAAGGTGGCAAAGAAAGTACAGGTGCATCTTGATACGATACTGGAAGAATTACAGACATTAGATGAATCTGACAGAGGTATAGATGTTGAAGAACTGCTGGTTCAATTAAAGCATGTGCTTGATATTCTGCAGAGTGATGAGAAAGGCGGTAATCATTATGAGTAAGACAACATTTGAAAAGCTAGGTATCCCATATGAAGAAAGGGATGGAATCTTTTATCCGGTGCTTGTCGCAGGAACAGAGAAGGCAGATATAGATGTAGGAAAGTATGGGCGTATGTGGATTAAATATATCAAGGAAGAATATCCAATGAGATATAAGAGTCTGGTGCGGTTCGGTGAGCTTGAAGAGAGAGCGGATGAAGTCAATGATACAGCATATGAGCTTCTCGATGATATTGAAGCTAAGTGGCTGAAAAAGCATAAGCCAAAGAATCCAAATTCCTTTACAGAACAGTTACAGCTAAGAACACAGACCAGGATGATGGCAGAGGAAATCGTTATTATGGATGTGGTAATGCAGTTTCATTAGTGTGGGGGCAAAAAGCGCCGTCAAAACATGAAAATGGGGGCAAAAAGCGCCCCCAAAACCACAAAGTGGGGGGCAGAAAGCGCCCCCGCACAAATTAGAGCTGAAAAAAGTGTGGGGGCAAAAAGTGCCGTCAAAATGCAAAAGTGGGGGCAAAAAGCGCCGTCAAAACAGCAAAGTGACGGCAAAAAGCGCCACCACTCAGATAAGCGAGAAAAAAGCCATGGTGGCGGAAAGTGCCATCAATATGGAAAAGTGGTGGCGGAAAATGCCACTAAAACAGTAAAGTGATGGCAAAAAGTGCCACCATATCAGTAATTGTGGTGGTACATTAACCACCACATAGATATATACAGGGTGCAGGTGCTCCTGCCAAGACGAAAAATTATGTAAACGCTGATGGCGTTTATATTTTTTCGGGAAAAGGTCCGACCTTTTCCGCATCTTGCAAAACCTATAAGCAGAACTTTTAGAAAGGATGAAAAAAGCAATGGTACAGATAAAAAGAGATTGGTTTGATACAGAATTTGGAAATTACGAAAGGGGAAAAACGTATGGCAGATGGAAAGAGAAGATACAAGTCTGACAGGAAAGATTATAAGATATCGGTGAAGTTGTCAGAGAAAGATATGGATATTCTGAAAGCGGCACTTAAGCGAACAGGAATGACAGCAAGTGCATATATAAGAGAATTGATCCGGACAGGTGGCAACATTGATACAAGTTATCCAGAGGACAGGGCAAGAGTAATCCGTGTTATTGCCGGTATTGCAAATAATATTAATCAGGCAGTAAAGCTTGGCAATTCACAGGGAAAGTTATATTACAGCGATATTGATAAACTGCAGAGCAGTCTGGATGATGTAAAGAAAACATTTGGGGAGGTGCTGGAAATATGGCGATTACAAAGATCCTGAATATCATGGAATCGGAAGGCAGAAATCCGGCATCGCACCTGAAGAATGCTTTGGAATATATTCAGAATCCGGATAAGACAGAAGAATGTGTACTGGTGGGCGGTATTAACTGCCTGCCGGATACGGCATTTGAGCAGATGGAGGAGACAAAGAACATTTTTCATAAGACGGGTAAAAGGCAGGGATATCATGTGATCATATCATTTTCACCGGAGGAAAAAGTAACATCAGAGCAGGCAATGTATGTTCTGGAGCACTTTGCGAAGGATGTGCTTGGTGATGATTATGAGGCTGTGTATGCGGTTCATACTGACAGGGAGCATATGCATGGACATCTTATCTGGAACAGTGTCAGTATGACAACCGGCAAGAAGTATAATTCACCTAAAGGCAATTGGAAGAATCATCTGCAGCCGATTACAAATAAATATTGTGATGAGCTTGGACTTTCCATAATGCCGGCAGAGTATAGCAGAAATCCAAAGAATATCAGCAGGGACAAGTGGGAAAAGGAAATGTCCATGAAGGATATTATACTTCGTGATGCTAAGATGTGTGCGTATGCAGCCGGAAATGTGGAGCATTTTAAATATCTGATGAAAAGACTTGGATATGTATTTAAGAAAGACGCATGGATGGAGGTGCAGGCACCGGGATTTCGGTATTATCATAAACTGGCAAAGCTGGACGAGATGTTTTCTGAAGATATGTTACGGCATTATGTGGATATGCCCTGGATGGTAAAGCCTTACTTTTATTCGTCGGATATCAGGGGATTGCACAGGGCGAAGCTGTCATCATTCCAGAAGAAGTTTTATGCAAAGCTATACAGATTAAGGATTGTAGAGCAGAAGCGTTTTGCAGTCGGTGGAGCAAAGTATACAGAGGATTTGAAGCGGTTTCATCAGTTACAGGACGAATATCTGCTGATTGTAAATAATGACATCAAAAGTGTTGTGGATCTTGTGGATTTCATAAATGAGCAGGAAGAAAAAATCCAGCAGATTGAGGACAGACAGCATGAGATATACAGAGAAAGCTCTAGTCGGAAACGCAGTATAAAGAATGAAGAGCAGTACCGGGAATATCAGATATGGCATGTGGAAGTGCAGGAAGAACTGGACGAACTGAAGCAGGAGAAAAGGAAAATTAAGAGGCAGATACAGCTTGCTGATGACATTATAAAAGAAGATTTGTATACGGCTTATTATGCGGTGTCGGGGAAGGAGGAGATTGTTGCTGACAGGGATGTTGAGATACCAGGGATGGAAGAGGATACTGAGGTTGAGCTTGATAGAAATGTTGAGGTGATGAATCCTGACAATAATCAGAATGAAATAAGCAGACAGAAAGAGCAAGCTGATAGTGCGAGAAAACAACAGACTGGTTTAGAGGGTATAGGAATACCAGAGGTTCATAATTCGTCTGATGTGAATGTGGCAAGAATGGACGAAAGTACAACTGATGTAACAGGTAAAAGTGAATTTGTGGAAACTAAAGAAACTGAGCCTGTGGACAAAGTTGGTTGGATTATCAGGAGAATATTAGAGCTTGGCGGTTATGAGAATGTCAGTGATTCTGTTAAGGCTGATGTATTCGGATTTGATATTACCGATGTGAGTGGAAGCATAAAATTGTTTTCAGATGTAATGAAACGGCTGGGGATAAAGCTTGATGGGGATGAGCTTTATGAGGAGTTTCAGAGGATTTATGATGAGAGTGTCAATAGAGATGCCTGTAAAGAAAAGGCGGAAGATAAGATGTGGAATAGGGGCAGAGGAAGGTGATTTCTCTGCCCAATATTAAATTAAGAATGGATGTATAATTGAACACTAAAGATATATTAAATACTAATAAATCATATTTAAACAGTGAAATATCAGTTGAGGGAAACAGCTGTTCGTGATATAATTACTTTGTTATTTTATATATTTTAGAATCGGAGGGAGAATATGTCTGAGACTAATGAAAAATGGTCTAATTTAGAAGAAACCGCAGAATATCTAGGTGTAACGAAAGATACCATAAGAAGTTGGATTAAAAAAACAGATATTCCTGCTCATAAGATAGGCAGACTTTGGAAATTCAAATTTTCAGAAGTGGATGAGTGGGTGAAAAGCGGAAAAAGTGCATTATAGAATAGAAAGTAGAAAAGAAAATGATAAATACAGAATTACATAATGGAGATTGTCTTGAGTATATGAAAAAAATACCAACATCTTCGATTGATTTGATAATAACAGATCCACCATATAATTTAGGAAAGTTTATGGAGGAGAGAGATACTAATTTAGTTAAAATGCGGGATAATTTTTTTGGGGCTGCAGGATGGGATGATTTAGATTATAAAGAATGGAAAAAATCTATGAATAAATTTTTTCATCAAGCATCAAGAGTTTTGAAGGATGGTGGTTCAATAATTGTATTTATGGCGATAATAAAGGTTGAGACAATAATACAATTAGCACAAAAACACGGACTGTATTATAAGACAACTGGTATATGGCATAAGTCTAATCCAATGCCAAGGAATATGAATTTGCATTTTGTTAATTCGACAGAATCGTGGATATATTTTACTTATAAAACAAAGACAGGGACATTTAACAACAACGGAAAAGTATTGCATGACTTTATTGAAACATCTGTTACATCAAACAGCGAAAAAAAATATGGAAAACATCCAACGCAGAAACCGGAAGCTTTAATGGAACATTTTGTTAAGGTGTTGTCAAATGAAAATGATACAATTCTGGATCCTTTTATGGGAAGTGGAAGTGTTGGTGTGTCAGCTGTAAAAAACAATAGGAATTTCGTAGGAATCGAGTTAGATGAAAATTACTTTAATATAGCTATATCTAGGATTAAAGAGGTAAAGAAAGATGAAATATAAGGTTATAGATTTATTTGCTGGAGTTGGTGGAATGTCATTAGGTTTTGAAATGGCAGGGTTTGATGTGGTTCTTGCCAATGAATACGATAAAGATATTGCAACTGCATATAAAAAGAATCATAGTTCTACTAAAATGATAAATGAAGATATAACCAAACTTGATTTGCAATCAGTATTTGAACAATATAAAGGTAATATTGACGTTATAATAGGCGGTCCGCCATGTCAGGGTTTTTCGCAGAAAGGAAAGAGAAAAACAATACATGATGAACGTAATTTCTTGTTTAAATATTACGTTAAAGTGGTGGATTTAGTAAAACCTCAATATTTTGTAATGGAAAATGTGCCTAATTTATTAACTGCTGAAAAAGGATATTTTAAGCGAGAAATAGAAGAATTATTTTCAAAAATGGGGTACATTCTAGATGCTGGTGTATTAAATGCAGCGGATTATGGAGTTCCGCAAAATCGAAGACGTGCCGTCATTATTGGAAAAAAGACAAATGAAGAAAGGGTAAACTTGCTGCCTAAACCGGTTAATAAAAAAGTTTCAGTATGGGATGCAATAAGTGATTTAGCATATCTTAATTCTGGTGAGGGTGATGAAATTCAGGATTATAAATTCGAAGCCAGAAGTGAATATCAAAAGAAGATGAGAATGAATTCAAATAAATTGCTTAATCATAAAGCAACTAATCATTCGAAGCTTGCATTAGAACGCTTAGCCCTTGTTCCACCAGAACAGGGAAAGGAATGTTTACCAGAGGAACATTTAACAAAATCAATATATAGTGGTACTTGGTGCAGAATGCAAAAAGATGATGTTTCTGTAACAATTACAACAAGATTTGATACTCCGTCATCAGGTAGATTTACACATCCATATTTGAACAGGGCAATTACAGTGCGCGAAGCAGCAAGAATACAGTCATTTCCTGATACTTTTGAGTTTGTTGGACCAAAGGTTTCACAGATGAAACAAGTAGGAAATGCGGTACCACCGCTATTGGCTAATAAGATTGCCGATTCAATATTAAATGACATAACATAGGAGGAATGTTTAAATGAAAAGACCAAGTAATATACAGAAATTTAAACCTGTTGATCCTAAATTGGGAATTAAATCATCTTTGCCTAAATCAAAGTCTACAATTGCTCTTGTAATTTTGCTATGGTTGTCAAATGACAAAAAGTATGAAATTGAGTATTCTGAGACAGATGGCGATAAAATAACGATATCTGAGAACTGTTATGATAAATTGATACAATATTTGAGAAATAATATAGATATTAAAGGCGATTCTGAAGAAGATATCATGAATTATGTAAATGAAAACCAATTATTTCATTCACAGTTAGAGTCGCTTATTGTTGCACTTGAATTAGTGTGGAGAATTGCATCTATTAAATTTAAGGATAGTAATAAAGCGGATAGTGCAGAAAGAACTGGGAAGAAAAGATTTGAGAAAATATTATCGTATACAAATAATATTGATTTATTTGACACTTTGATTGAAAGCAATAAAAAATATTGCCAAGTATTATATGAATGGCTACAAGGAAAGAAGAATGTAGAAGATACACATTTAGAAAAACAATTGGTTAGAGTTATAAATTATCTTTCAGATGATGTTGTGTTGAAAATGTTAGACAATAATCAGAACGTATATTTTAATATGACATCCGTGTATGAAGCTATGACACAAAAAACAGATGAAATTGATATCAATGGAGATGGAGAAGCAAAGGGTGCATTAAGAATTGTAAAAGGTGCTTTAGGAGAAGGACTAAATTACTATTTGGCATATAATAAGAACATTGTTACAATGTCGGATAATGTAGATTATGATGAATTTGTATATTATGAACAAAGGGTAAGAGAGCGACAGAAAATAAGTAATGTGAATATATTGCTCCACGCTGCGGAAAATGATGATGAAAATACAACTGACATTTCGTGTTCAAAAAATAGGATAATATTTGGTGCTCCGGGAACTGGTAAGAGTCATAAACTAGAGGAAAATAGCAAATATTTTGCTGATAATATGGAAAGAGTAACATTCCATCCAAACTATTCGTATGCAAATTTTGTAGGTGCATATAAACCTATTATGTCAAAGTCAGACGTATATGACAATCTTGATACTGAAAAGAGAAGAGTGCTTGCAGTTCTGCAAGACAAATCAATGTCAGCACAAGAAAAATATGATGAATTGTACGATAAATTCAAGGATGAAGGTTTAACTCGTCTACCATTATTACTAGGTATATATACGGATGAGAATTTTAAAACTAGAAAAGTGGATGGTAGTGATGCTGCCAGTGATAATAGTGTGGAGAGAAATCATGGAAGGGCTATTAGACCATATTTAAGTTTAAATCCACAGAATAAAAATAAAGAAATCTCGTATGAGTTCGTTCCGGGGCCATTTATGAGAATTTATGTGCAAGCAATAAACCATCCGGAAGAAGATTACTTATTGTTAATAGAGGAAATTAATAGAGCAAATGTAGCAGCAGTGTTTGGAGATGTATTTCAATTACTTGATAGAAAGAATGGAGTAAGTGAATATCCAATTGCTACAAGCGAGGATATAAAGACTTATTTATTAGAAAACTTGGATTGCCTAAAAGGGAAAAATATTGACGATTTAACAGAAGAAGAAAGAGAAAAGTATTTTGAGATGAGAATTCCGGCAAATATGTACATATGGGCAACGATGAACAGTGCAGATCAGGGCGTATTTCCAATGGACACAGCATTTAAGCGTAGATGGGAATTCGAATATTTAAGTGTCAATGATGATGAGCAGGTTGCAGCAATAAAAGATTATGTCATACCAATGTGTATTAAGGACAATAAAGCGGATCATTATATTGGCTGGGATAGTTTAAGAACAAGGATAAATAATATTTTGACATCTGAAAAGTGTAAAGTTAATGAAGACAAGCTTTTAGGACCATTTTTTATATCTAAAAATATGTTAGACGAGATAAAGAATAATAAAGAGCAAGTAGACGAATTAGAAGCAAAAGATGAAGCTTCTCGGACTGAGAAGGATAATGAAGCACTTAAAGATATGCATCAAAAAGAGAATAGTTATATAAAAGCATTTGAAAGTAAAGTAATCATGTATTTGTTTGAAGATGTTATGAAGATGCGTCCGGAGAACATATTTATAGGTCATCATAAAAAGAATGGAAAGATGATTTTTTCAGAAATATGTAAAGCCTTTGAGCAGGATGGTGAAGGCATATTTGGAATTGATGATTTGGAAAATATATAAAAAGGGGATGAGAGACAATGACGAAAGGTTTCTTTCGTGAAAGAAAGCATTATTCTTTACAGGAAATAACAGACAATTTAATTAACATAAATATGGAAGAAACCAGACGCATTGTCGGGATTCTTAAAAAATATGGAGTAGTTAAAGCTGTAAAAAAGAATAAGCCGGATTTTGATGATTTATCAAATGAAGATATTGTCTTGACTGATGTAATAGACAGCTCAAGCGATATAGAATATATATTTGATTATGTTGGAGTTGTTGTAATCGAGGGACAAGTTTTTAAATGTTATCCTAAATATATCAAATCAACAGAACATTTATTTGAAAATCTAAAGCAGGTTTTAAAGGTTATAAAAAAATACAATGCATCAGAACAATTGATTTATCTGTTTAATGGAGAAGATGATAGTAAGATTTTTAATAGATTGGCTGTATCTATTCATTTGTTAGAGACATATTATGCTGATGGTTTGTATACAAATCAGAAAGAAATAATTGAAACAAATGGAGAAGGTGAGATTTTATGGGATAAGACTATAAATGAAACATTTGCAATTATACAGAATAACAAACCATATTATGTGGAATTACAGACCAAGAATACGATTGACAATGACTATGATTATTTTCGGCGGTTACATGAATGCGTTCTTACACAATGTAGCCGAGAATTATCAGATGCCGGACTTTTAGAATTGTTTGAATTGACAGAAGTTGAGCTGACACAAGAAGAAATATCTGATTTTGGTGATGCAAGTTATATATTATATAGGCTGCAGTCTGAGATACAAACTCAATATGTTACAAGGAAACAGAATCTTCTAAAAACAATATATACATATATTGCTAACGAGAAAACAGACAAAAATGATATGAGCTATAGTTTATATGGAACTAATAGTTTTAATTTGGTTTGGGAAAAAGTATGTGCAGATAATTTTGGAAGTGTTCTAGATAAGAAAATAGTAGATCTTCCATTAAGTAATCCGGAATGGAATAAAGTTGAATATAAAGATAAAACATTAAGAAAAGTGATTAAATCACCAAGATGGAGAAAAACAGAGTTTCCGGATGTAGAAGATCCGAAGGTGGAAACATTAAAACCTGATTTGGTATGCATATATCCTGTTGATGAACAGAAAAAAGATTATTGCTTTGGAATATATGATGCAAAATATTATTGTATAGATTATCAAATACATGGAGATAAAGCTATCATTAGTGGACAACCGGGTGTAGGTGATGTCACAAAGCAATATTTATATCAATTAGCATTTGATGATTTTATTATGAAACAGGGATACAGATATGTGCAAAATATGTTTTTCTGTCCTGATGAAGTTGGAGATAAGCAGTATGGTTGGGTACAGATGGAAATTCTAAATCATATTGGGAATAAAAGATTGGAAAACATAGCGGTTGTAAAATTATGTGCATCAAAGATGTATCAACTGTATCTTGATAATCAGACAATTAGTGAGCATGAGATTAATCAATATATACCAGATATAGGTAGACAGGAAATATCAGAGCAAAATTTTGCTAATCGAATGATGGCATATCTTATGCGTATCACAAATGCTAGTAAAATGGCCGAGGAAAAGCTTGAGATGAAAGCAGACCAAGGTAAATTGATATATCCTAGACAGATAAAAAGAGAACTTGGAGCGAAAATTATTTATGATGCTATTTGCCCGGTTGCAAGCAAAGCTTTTTATGGATTTAATCCATACGAAAAAGAAAACTATGGCAATATGGTAGCAGAGGATATAGGCAACTCTTATGGAAGATGCAATCAGATTGCAGATGCATCTATTGAAATAGAGAAAAAGATAAAAGAGTTGTCGGAAAAGGAACTTCAGAATGAAAAGGTAATTATAGATATTCTCAGGAAGTGTTTTGAGGATAAAGAAGATATAGCATCTATGGCTGAAGGTGACAACTTGGAGCTGCTGGTTGAAAAGGTTATGGAATTGGTTAGGGAAGTGTATTTGTGATGAGAAGTTATTAGAATTGGAGTGAGCCATATATGGACAAAAAATTTAAATGGAATATGTTTATTACATCATTTATACCCTTATGGTTATCAATAATGGTATCAGATATTTGGAATATAGCTGAAAGTGGAATTAAAACTTGGAGACATTGTGATTCTATATGTATGAATGTTTTTAATATATGTAGAGAAAATTGGGGTTGTGTATTTGTTGTGTTAGTAATTGGGATATTGATGCTGACTAGTATTATCTCTATAAATAGATTTTTGAGGGATAAAAAAAGAAATAACACTCCACATAAGGTTAAGATAAAAAAAGCTTTAAGGGCTAATAAATTATCTTCAGAATTCCTGTTGGCGTATATTTTACCTATGATAGCTTTTGATTTTGCAGAGTTCAAAAGCGTGGTTTTATTTATAATTTATTTTGGAATGCTTGCTTTTTTATGCATTAGAAATAGTAATGTATATACTAATATATGGCTTGAAATAAAAGGGTATCGCATGTATTTATGTGATTTAGAGACTAATATAATGGATAGACCACATATTTATGAAGAGTGTTTAGTAATTAGCAAAAATAATCTTACTATTAAAATTGAGAATGATATAGAATGTTGGGATTTTGATAATTATATTTATATTGATTTAAGATAGGGATAGGAGACATACAATGGATAAAGATTTACTCATTGAAATTATGAACAACGCAAGAGAAAACATATATAGCTGGAGCTTATATTTTTTTAAGATAGATAGAAGAAATAATAATCCATTTACTGCATATAAAATAAGGTTCAAGAATAATGAATACCTTCCAGAATATGCAAGAATATTAATTGATATGGTTGTAAAGTATCAGCTTGATAAAATTACAGAGATTAAAGATTATACAGGTGAAAACACAAAGGTTTCTTGCGATAGGATTGAAACGAATAATGTACTTGTTAAAGAGCAATGGGATTATTTTGTTGAAGATATAGCATGTGCTTCGGATGAAAAAATTGAAGGGAAATATAATGGATATGTACTAGAAGGAACCCCCTCTAACAATGATGGAAAATCATTGGTGTTTCTGAAAATGGCTAATCCTATAATTAATTTGAAAAATAAACGGAATGTTGTATTTACATTTGATGCGGATAATGAATTGGCTGAAATGACAGATGAGGTATGCAAGTTACGTATGGATGCAGACTGTATAGTGATTGATGAAGTAATATATTCATTCAACTATAAATTTGAAGATTTATTAAATATGGATAAGACAATGCAAAAAGTGAAAACTAAAGCACTTGAGAAGATTTTTGAACTTGATGCATTTGAAAATAAAGACGAGTTTGAACAAATGGCAAGGGCGTATAAGGCACCTAGAACTTTTATTACATTAAAAAGTGAACGCGTCAATCGGATAAAAAATAAGACAAAGAGAAAAGCAGTTGCAAGTATGTTGAATATTGAAATAAGCGATAATGGTAAGTTTGTTTTTAAGAATGAAGAAGAAGTTTCATTGTTGTTGAGATATTTGTGCTTTAAAGTATTTAAAGATGCTGAGACAAAAGATTTGCTTGAAGCAAACAATGTAACAAAATTAGAATTGAATTGAAAAGAAATATTTGTATTGAATGTTATACAGAACATACATAGTTTAACGTATGAAGAAGCAGAAAAATTCACCATAAACTCAGAATCTATTATGAAAATGATAGAGTTAGATGTGTCTATATTGGTTTCAGGTGAAAGAAAAAACGACGCAGAACTAGCTATGGAAAAATGGATTTATAATGTATTGGAAAGCTCAGAAAACAAAGAGGATAGAAAACAATTTTTTGATACATCAAAATACAAATCATATTTGGTAAGTAATAATGAAAAGGTCAAATATATTTTTGATAATTTTCTTGTAGATAAGTGGATGAGAGAGGATATACAATTAAATAATTATGTTCATGCGAATGGTATTAGATATGTAATGGATAATTATATATACCAGGACAAAAAGAAAAATAAAGATAAAGAGCTTATAGAGACACTTCAAAATATTACGGATATATTTTTGAGTTTGTTGTCAGTTGTAGATAGCATTAAATTTCATTCATCAGATTATCTTGATGCTTTAGAAATGGGTATGAAGCCCCAGGAGGGAAGTCAATATTGGGTATACCCAATAATTGTCGAATATATGAATGAAAGGTTTGATAAGAAACTATTACAGTATATTTAGAATAATGAAGGAAATGGCATGCAATTTGTGGCAGAATATTATAATCAAAATAAAGGATGGGAGGATGAAATATGGATTGGACAAAATTTAATAATCATGGAGAATCCTCTAATCATGCATTTGAAGTAATGTGCAATATTCTGTTTAAATATTGGTTTAAGAAAGAATATAAAGATAATATTTCGCACTTTGCCTTTATAAATGGAAGCGGTGGAGATGGCGGTGTAGAAGCATATGGACTTTTAACATCAGGTGATGTTATTGGTGTTCAATCAAAGTGGTTTCCACAGAAAATGGAAGCATCTCAATTTACACAAATTGAAAATTCATTTTATACAGCAATTAAAGTCCGTCCTAAATTAAAAAGATATATTGTTTGTGTTCCTAGAGATTTTACATCAAAGAGAATGGTGAAAAATAATCAAGTCACTAAGGATACAGAAGAATCAAAATGGATAAATCTATGTGAGAAAATTAATAAAGAATACCCGGATGTCGTAATTGAATTATGGGATGAGACAAGCATACAAGAAAAATTATGTCTGCCAGAAACTCAGGGATGTTATAAGTATTGGTTTGAATGCTCAGATGTGTTTGAAACAGAGATTTTGACATCATATCAAAGGGCAATAAATAGTTGGGCAAAACCAAAGTACATACCTGATTTGTATTCGATGGGGTATATTCACGACAAACTTTCTTGTTTTATCAGTAGTTTTGAAGCAACAAAGAAAAAATATGATATGACTCAAAATATATATGCTATAGTTCAGAAACTGAAAAGAGCATATGAAGATATATTGAGATTGAAATTTACAGAAAACGAAAAGGTGCTTCTTGAAAAGATAAAATCAGATATTTCTATTCTCGGAGAGTGGTTATGTATTATTAGAGAAATAGGTTCGTTAGTTGCTAGTGGTTCTGACATAGAAAGGGACAATTTTGAAAAGAAATTTGAACTTAATTGTGATTCTTCAGAGTTAAAAGATAGTTCGTTGCATTTTAGCTATTATACTCATTTTTATGAAGTGGAAAGTATTTTGGACAATATTGAAGATGATTTTGAGCAGTTTAAGCGTTGTGTGATTTCTGATAGTCATAATAAGATCATTTTTCTCGGTAATCAGGGGACGGGAAAGACGGCAGGAATTGTTAGTGAGATTAATTTGATGCTCCAGGGTAAAACATATCTTCCAATATTAGTGCAAGCAAAGGATTATAGGAAAGGTGATAGTTGGTTATCTATTTTGACAAGAACTATAGGTCTATCGACGACATGGAGTGAATTAGAGTTGTTTCAAGCTTTAGAAAATGCAGCCTTGCTGAGAAATAGATATTTGAATGAAAGTTGTGATATTGTAGTTCAACCTAAATGCTTAATATGTGTAGACGGAATAGATGAAGCTTCTTCATGGAGCTTTTGGAAGGAACGAATAGAGGAAACGCAAGTCTATGAAAATATTTTTTCAAATGTAAAATTTGTTTTTTTATCAAGACCATATGTATTTCCTAGATATTATGATTTGGATTACCGAGAATGTTTTTATACATTACCAAGTAGTGGAGATGTGTCTGTAAATGAATTATTTGATAATTATATAGCATTTTATAAGATTGATTTATGTGGTAATTATTGGATAAAAGGAATATTACGTACACCTATGTCACTTAAATTATTTTGCGATTTATATGGCAATAGTAGAGTGGGGAATTTAGATAAAAACTCATTAGTTATTACTAGGTTGTTTCAGAAGAAAATTGACTCTGTAGAAGAATCTTATAGAAAGCAAGAAAAAGAAACAAAACAACAAAGTATGATAAAAACAGTATTGGTTACTGTGGCTACATTGCTAACCAATAAAAAAGAAGTGACTTTTGAGGATATTCTTAATGAGAGTAAGGAACCCATAAAAAGTCATCTGGAGGATTTGTTATTTTTTATTGAAAATGAAGGATTCATATATTCACATCAAATTTGTAAAGATGAGTTTAGTGTGCCAGAGACTGTATATTCATGGGGAATGCAACCTGCATTCGACTACCTTATAGGTAGAAAAATATATGATGTAATTAAGACCGGAAATAATATTGATATTGAGTATACGAATGGTATATATCAGATGCTTTCACTAATAGCAATAGAGGAAGATGAAAAATTAATTTCAGAATATTCGAATATTAAATTAGAAGAATCTGTATTATTTGACTTGATATGTTATACATTGGCCAATACATCTGCTGGAATCGCATCTAAGTATCGTGATTATGTTAAACAATTAATGCAATATTCTGAGGCTGAGTTTAGAGAAATTGCTAACAATATTATTATTCCTGTAAGCAAAGTTGATAACCATCCTTTGGGTGGAAATTTACTTGATGAGTTCCTAAGAAGTTTTGATAAACCAGCTCAAAGAGATATATGGTGGTCGATTCCAACATATTTACGTAATAATTATAATGCTAGTTGGAGAACATATTCAGAGATCGATACCTCTATGATTGTGTTATCTGATGAAGAGCATTACATGGGAGCACCATTAATTTTGGTATGGAGGTTATCTTCTGTAGATAATGACATTCGGCATGATTGTAGACTTAAACTAACAGAGTGGGGAATCAATAATCCCAAAAAGTATTTAGATTTATTGCTATATTGTGCAGATATCAACGATGAACAGATTGTAGAAGATATATTTGCAATAGCATATGGAATTGCGCTTGGAAAGTTTGTCCAGAAAGAATATCTTGAGAAATTATCATCTTGGATAGTTGAGAATGTTTATTCAGAAGAAGGTCTTTTTAAGTATGAAAATTCTGCAATTAGGTATTATTGCAAAGGCATTGTTAAGATTGCAATATCAAAAGGACTATGTGACGCAGAATGTGAAAATAGAATATCAGAGAAATATATCAGAAAAAGTTCATTTATGCCAGCGTATAAGGACTCTTTTAATTCAAAAAGACTTTCTGGATATGGTCCAATAGATTATGATTTGGCGCGATATGTACTATGTGATCATTTGGACAGGTTCTTTTGTAGTGACTATAAAACTCGCGAATACTTGAAGGAAACAGCAGACTTTATCGAGCAATACAAGAAGGAATATGATGTTGATACGCTTGAGCCGGAAGGGTTAATTATCTCAATTGCATATCAGTATTTATTGAATCAAGGCTGGGATAAAAAGACTTTTTGGGAATGTGAAGATAAGAATAATTTGGGTATTGATATATGTATACGTCATACGCATTCGCCATCTACGCATGGTGCAATGTCTCGAGTAATGACGGTGGCTGAAAAATACGTTTGGTGCGTGAAGCATCATATGGAAGCTGCATTTGCAAGCCAACTGCAGTATAACGATTATGGACAAGGTATCAGGTATATAAGTGATTATTATGAAATTGATGACTTTACCAACACATATCAAGATTATGTTAATAGTAGACATACTAAGATGGAGGACAAATGGATTCATACCGATCAGATGGTTGTAACTCCATACGAAGAATTCTCTATTGAGAACATTGAGAAATGGATGAAACAGGCTGATGTTCCTGATTTTGCAGCTTGGTTTGATAGAAAAACGGATACGGAAATATTATACGCATTTACAAATATTGTTAATGAATTATTAGGAATAGAGGAAGCGGTATGGATTTCTTCAGGAATTGTAAAAAGAGATGGATTTCAAAAATTCATTGAAGCATTAGATGTATATGCAGAAGATAGGGCAGAATTATTAAATGTATCAGACTTTCATTCATATATTGAAACAAGTGGCTTCTATACACCGCAAGAAATATGTGCGGTTCAAACTGCAAAAGAGACTAATGATATTATAAATATTGGTGAACAGGAAAATAATGTTCAAGTATATAAACTTATTACTACATGTCTATCCGCACATGATGAAGATACAGAAATGAGTTTTTACTTACCAAGTGGAATTGCAAGAAAGATAACAGGCATAACATACGGAGATGGGTATGAGTATATAAATGAAAATAACGAAGTAATATACAAATTTTCTGATGTAGACAAGGATTGGAAAAATCAACAAGTGTGCTTACAAGTCAACACTTCTATACTGGAGTCTGCGTTAAAAGAAAATAGCTATAAGTTGTTTTGGGTGTTTAGGGTATATCGTAGTCCTTCTAATAAAGCCTATGAGTTATATGGTAATCAAATATGCCATGATACAGATAGGAGTTTTGTGGTTTGGTTTGATGAAGAAGAATGTAAATATATTGAATTAAAAGAAATCAAACCTATAAGACCCAACCCATATGATGATTATGAATTAAACATCAAAATATTATATGGCGACGCAGAAGACTAAGTTTAAATGAGGAGATGTAGAACAATGTTATTAATATGCTACCCAAAATGTGCAACTTGCCAGAAAGCTAAAAAATGGTTGGATGAGCATAATATAGAATATACTGAGCGTCATATTGTAGATGCTAATCCTACTTATGATGAATTGAAAGAATGGCATGGCAAGAGCGGACTTCCGCTCAAGAAGTTCTTTAATACTAGTGGACTTCTTTATAAAGAAATACAGCTAAAGGACAAGATTCCTACAATGAGTGAAGAGGAACAGTTACAGTTATTAGCTACGAATGGTATGTTGGTAAAACGACCATTAGTTGTAAATAGCAATACTGTTATTGTTGGATTTAAGGAAGCAGAGTGGAATGAAAAACTAAATGGACACATAGAATAATCGAACATTCGAAGAGAGTTTCAAACGGATTTCTTGATTTAGCAGATAAGGTAACTATGTTAGATTGTCCGTTGAGATGATAGTAGGTTTAGCTTATTGCAAACTTTAATTAGTCCAAGATTAGCTCAAGATTAGTCCAAGGCGGAAAGAAAGTAATATGATATATACAGATCAGCAACTGATTGAGAAAATACGAAAAATGATAATTGACTTTGAAGATGAAGTTGTCGAATTCAAGGAAGCTCGTACAAATTATTCATTCAAAGATATTGGAAAATATTTTTCGGCATTAGGAAATGAGGCAAATATACGTGGTTTTAAAGAGGCTTGGCTTATCTTTGGAGTGACAAATAAAAAAGAAATAGTGGGTACGGCCTATCGTCAGGATGGAAACCTTCAGAATCTAAAAAAAGAGATTGTTGGTGGTACAAATGAAAGAGCTACCTTTATGGAAATTTATGAAGTGAATATGGATGGACATCGTATAGTAGCTTTTCAGATACCACCGGCAACGAGAGGAATTCCTAGAACTTGGAATGGTGCGGCGTATGCGAGGGAAGATGAGAATTATAAGTCCTCTGCCAATGGACAAGGTGGACTTAATAAGAAGTCAGGTTGGAGTAGACTGGTCCAAAGAAATTGTAGAAGGTGCTACTTTCGAAGATTTAGATCCAGAAGCAGTTCCTTATGCAAAATTGTATGTTGCGGAATCCACTTTTTCATATTATAATGCACATAGGTGAACTTGCAAACCAACGGACGATTATTCTTTGAATAGTCCAACCAACCTGCAAGCCACCGGAACTACACACAATAATGAAAAAATGCAATGGTACTGGATTGGTACTAAAAATATGTGAAACGAAAAATAACGTGTGGAAAAAGTACGAAATATCAATACAAGATAGTATAGATAACCATATTGAAACAACCAAAATCAAACCAAACTTTGCGAGTTTGAATAGTAAACAGAGCTTCATAAATGGCGTAAACAAGCCATTTATGGGGCTTTTTCTTTTATCGTGATACCTATATGATACCTGTTTTG
>OLWA01001734.1_pt1 | contig 21573 bp, 24 predicted proteins | sample 1673251 | NCBI WGS metagenome assembly OLWA01 (sample SAMEA3178937, study PRJEB25190) | human gut metagenome | biome: human gut; feature: human-associated habitat; material: faeces | place: Austria | collected 2013 | reverse complement strand
TATGATTGGGATTATGTCTTATTCTAGCAAAAATCCATATGGTAACAAAACCTCAAATACATGTTACCATATATTTAAAAATAATAAAATATTAAGTATTTTAAATAGTTATAGATATATCAAGTTTAGTTTTTATATTATTTTTTATCATTTCTTTTGCCTCCTGGAGTGTACATACTCCTTTATCTATATAAATATTATATATTTGCTCATCATCATTTAAATCAAAAATAAGATTATCAAACATATAAACATCTTTTATATTTAAATTTTTATTTGTTTTATAAATCATAACAATAGTAAAGCAATTTTTCATATTTATAAGATGGTCATTTATTTCTTTTGTTAGATAGGGTATATCAATTAAACAAATTGTTTTGTTTAATTGATGGCTTGCTATGTAATTTATCATTTTTAATTGAATTAAGATAATTTCGTTATATGATAAATCATATTCATTAGCTTGATCTTCTTCTTTTAAAAATATAGGTAATAGTATTTTTAAAAATTGTTTTGGTGTATATGTTATAAATTTTGGGTATATTAATTCATTATCTAATTCATTTGTAAATGATTCTAGAAGTAGATTAATAGTATTTATTGTATCTTGATTTTCTTCTTGAGCTATAAGTGTTTCTAAATATTTAGCAATAAGAGAATGTGTTGTAAGTTTTAAATCATTGCTTAATGAATATTGATGATTTACTTGATAAAAATCAATTTCTTTTACTTTGATAGCTTTATCATTAAGAAGTACTTGGGCTTGACCTATATTATTGGTAGAATATTCACTTTCTTTTGATAACAAAAATTCTTCTTTTATTATTTTTATAAAATCATATTTTTCTTCAAAATTATTTCCAATACAATATTTTATATAATCTATTTGTAAGTCATATCTTTTATTTCCTTTTTTTACTGTCAGTAAATTCATAATTTTATAAAAGAATCTGCATTTACTGTTTTTTCTTGATTAGAGACCCCACCAACTATTATTTCTATTTTTGAATACTGTTTTTCAGTAACTAATAGTAACCTAATTTGTCCTTCTTTAGGAACATTCTTTTTTAATATATTCACATGTTTTACAGCTGCTTCTCTATTGGGAAAAATCTTACAATAGACTGAAAATTGCATCATCATATAACCATTTTTTATTAAATATTTTCTAAAATGTGTATATATTTTTATTTCTTTTTTTGTTTTCATTGGGAGGTCAAAAAATAAAACCAATCTCATAAATTCATAAATCATATAAAATTGGTTTAGGAAATAAATAGATATTTTGACCTGTTTCTAATTCTTTTATAATACTTTCTAAATAAACATAAATTGCATTATTAACAGTTTGTTTTCTACCATCAATTTCTAATTTTTTTGTTGTAAGTCGAATCAATGCCTCTTTATGTTCTTGTTTAAATAAAATATCTTCCATCATATTATTATAAACATAATGATCTACAATAGGTCTAAATACTTCTATCACATCATCACTTAAATTAAACATATTTTGCTTACCTCTATGAAAAATACCTAAATTAGGTAAATACCCTTTAGCAACAATAATCGATGAAATTAATGACCTAAAAATACTATATCCATAATTTAATCCTGCATTAACTACATCATCATCAAATCTAATAAAATTATCACCGAACAATTCTCTAAAATACATTTTAGCTGCCAATCCTTCTCTATTCGTTATATCATCTTTTTCTACTTCATTTTCAAATTGGTAAAGTTTATTAATTACATCTTGATTTTTATTATTTATTTTGAGTATTTCTGCTTGATTATGTATTTTAGCTCTTACTATTTTTTGATGCATTATTTGTTTTCTATCATTATCCCATGCTATTTGTTTATTAATATTCCCACTTTGAGAAAAATGACCATTCATTGGTAATATATAACTTTTGGGAATATGATCTATTCCACATATTACCGTACATACATTATTTTCTGTTAACTTATTTATTAAAGGTATACTTAAACTTGATTTATAATTATCTATAACTAATATTTGAATATCTGAAATTGGTAATAGAATATCGTTGTCATTATAGACAACTTTTAAATTATCTAAGTATAGTTTCAAACATTCACATTTTTCAATATATATGATCCTATGACTCATTTTTTATAAAAGAAAAAGGCTCCGAAGAGCCGAATCCGGGATAAACCCTTGTTTTGTTAGGTCATATAAATTTTTGCTAGAATACAACCATCTATATTATAGACTAATCGAACTCTAATTTCAATCTATTTTCTTTAATTTCGTACATATTTCCTAAAACGTCTGTTGCGAATTTTTGAACTTTAATAATAGGACCAACTGATGGCATCAATTGCTTTTTACATTGTGTATTAATTGGTTTAACTTCAAACATTCCTGCTTTATCATTATTAGTCGCTGTAAATTTTAAAATTTCATAATGTTTACCATCATGATATTGTGTTTGTCCATCATTGATTGAAGTATCATAAACATATTTTTGACCTTCTTTTTTTATTACCCCAATTAATTCATCTCGATGCATTGAACAAACAAATTTCCAATCACTATCAATACCTTTTTTTACTTTTTCTTCATTATACCATTTTTCATCAATAACAAATTTATGAATTGTTTCTTTATAGAAAACATCTTTGTATCTTACTGTAACAAATTTATATTTACCTTCGGAAGATACATAAAAATCTGTTCGATATGGACTAATTTGTTTTAAAATTACTTTTTTGTTATTGGTATTATAATTATCAGTAATTGGTAAATGATTACCTAGTTTTTCTGAATAGAATTTTATAGATGTAATTGCTGGACCATTATTCTTTTTAGAATATTTAGTAATTGGCGTTTCTCTATATGCTGTTAAAGGGCTTTCTCCTTTTAAAGCATACTTACCTTTTTTATCAATTACATAATATTCTTTAGAATCTTTAAAATCATTAAAATGATTGAGTATAACTTCTTTAATCTTTTCAAAAGTTTGTGGATCTTTATGCTTCATAATATATTTATCAGTATCATCATTGATAATATTGTTTACAAGTTCAATTGCTTTCTTTTCTTTAGGATCATAGATATTTTTAATTTTTTCAACTAACATATCTTGTCCCTCTACATTTCTAGTACTATAGATTGTTTCATCTGCAATTTGTCTATTAGGTTTTGTATCAATTTTATGAGACACTTTAATTAAAGGATAATGCATTTGTTCTTTTGTGATATAACCTAAATTATATTGATTTGATTCATGATAAATATTTTTTAATGTTGATATGAATTCAATATATTTTGGATCAAAGAAATTTTCATCACTTACAATTTTAAATACTTCTCCTGTTTCTTCATTAACAATATCTTTTAAAGTAACGCCTTTATCAAGATACATATATTGCTTAATATTGCCTACTTTCTTGATTGAAGCAATAATTAAAGCATCAATTGCATGATGGAAGTAGTCTTGTTCACGATCTTTACTTAAATTTATTTTCTTTCTAAAGATGTTAGTAGCTTGTCCTCTAATAGTATGGACCTTTGTATCAATTTCATTATCTTTAAAATAATGTTGTAATGTATTAAGAACCGTTCTACAAGCATAGCTTGTATCAACTAAGTTACGATTAATAAAGCTTTTTGCAACATCTTCTTTGCTAATATCTTGTTCTTCAAGCAAATTATTTCTTTTTTTACGAGGAAACTTCTTATTACTATAAACATAAGATTTATATTTTTCTAAACTTCCTTCTATAAATCTTCCTTTAAGGTAAGCCATGATTGGTGTTAAATTACCTTTTTGTTGATTTTCTAAACGTGATGTTAATACTTTATTTGATAACGAATCATCTAATGAAATAGACAAAGGTATAATATGATCTATTTCATAAGCTTTATCATCAAAAATAAGTGTATGTAAGTCTATATCTTGTTGTGTATACGCTGTTTTACAATCTTGTTGTAAATAAAGTTTTACTTTCGTTTTTGTTTTACCATTAACTCTTTCAAGATCAATACCAGCATTTTTAATTAATTCATCAACTTGTTTGTTTTCATTTTCAAAACGTTTTTGATTATCGTTTATTCTCTTTGTTTGTTCTTTAGAATTTTTATCTCTTGTCATTTCAATAACAATACTATCAAATTCACCATATTTCTTTCTTAAAGCATTAATTACTTTAAAAGTTTCTCGATGTGCCCTTTTAGCAACTGGAGATAAGATAGCTTCTTCATCAGGTTCAATATTTTTCATACCTTTTAAAGACTTTCTATTTTTATCAAAAAGCTCAATTTTATGAAGTACTTGCATTTGATTCATTTCAGTTGTAAGCATTTCTTTATTGATTTCATGTATTGCTTTAAATGATAAAGAATGATAGCCTGACACTCCTTTAATAGAAGCAAGTTCACAAACTAAATCATCAATGAATTCAGGATACATTGCTTTAATAGTATCTTTTCTTTCATCAATTCCTTTAGCTTTTGTACATATATCAATAACGTTATCTACAATAGTCTTATCTTCTAATAAATCTTGTTTATCATATTTTTTAAATACTTTTAAAACTTTACTATAGCCTTTAAATTCTGTAATAAGTGGTTTTTCATTTTTATCAATTCTAAAACCAGTTACTTCTTCTTCATCTACATCTAATAATTTAAGTAATTGCTTTACTGTTATATTTCCTTTTTCATTAACAAATGCAACAACCTTTTCTTTTTCTTCAACCGTTATTTTCTCACCTTTAATTGTTAAATTATTTAAATCATTTAACAAATTAAATAATTCTGCTGTATAAGATTGTTTAGGCGCTCTAAATTCATTTGGATAGACACTACATCTTCCACGCATTTCATCAATCAAATTAACATGTTTTAAAACACCATCCACCATTCGATAACTTCCATAAGGAGTTGGTGATTTTTCACTACCTGGGCCTTGATCATAACGTCTTCTTCTTGAAACCATTTCAATAATTTGATCACACAATTCTTCATTTAAATCTTGGTGTTTTAATATTTCTTTGAGTTCTTTGACATAATCTTCTGTTTTAAAATTATTTTCCGTTCCTCTTACTTTATGATCCTTATTTAATCTATCCAATTGAACTTCACAAATATATTTTCCATCATTTAATTCTTTAGCATTTTTTGAAAGTGTAGCTTTTGTTCCTTCATCATCTTGACTTTCATCAGCAAGTGCTTCTAAAGTTGTTCCTCTTGATTTTGTTATATGCATAATTGCTGTACATAGTTCTTCAGGCAATAACTTTTCTTTTAATCCTTTAACCCTTACCTCATAAGGATTATAATTTCGATAATCTTCAAAATATAATTCATTTTCCTTTAAAAGATTTTTCATATCATTTAAACGATTAGATTTTCTTCTTTTTAAACGTCTTGAACCCCTTTTAGTTCTTCGCGTTTCATTTTCTGCAGCAGTTCCTTCTTTGAAAAGCCTTACACCATAATCCACAAATAAATTATTATCAATATCTATTACACCATACCCTACAGAAGTAATTCCTATATCTAATCCTAATACATATCCGCTCATAATTCTTCCTCCTAACTACTATTAGTTTAATTATACACTTTTATTTTTCTATTCGATACAAACAATGGATATATTTTCACATTTTCTAGCACTATTTATAAGGTAACAAAACAGTTGTGTTATTTTGAATGATTCTTTTATTTAAGATTCTCTTTTATCCTTGATTGATTTCACCAAACATACAATTAATACAATATTCAATACAATTTCTATTACATTTAAAATTCTTTTTTATATATAACCTTTTCTTTTTGTTCATCTATAGTATATACTTTGTAAATCACCAATACCGGCTTATATAAGCCGGTATTATACTTTTTTGTACAAAAAATAAGAAACCTTTTTCAAGATTTCTTATTTCAATAAATTATCTAATACTTTAATCATTTCTTCTATTTTTTGATCACAATCTTTACTATTGACTGCATCATGCACACAATGTGTCATATGAGCTTTTAAGACTTCTTTGTTGGCTCTTTTTAAAATCGCTTCACTTGCCATGATTTGATGTGAAATATCAATACAATAGCGATCTTCTTCCACCATTTTTAAGATTCCATCAATTTGTCCTCTTGCTGTTTTTAAAAGTCTTGTGACCTGTTTTTTATCGGCCATCATACTTATTCAATTCCTTTATAAGTATATCCAGCTTCTTCAATGGCTTGTTTTAGTGTTGCTTCGTCAACTTCACCTTCTACAAAAGCACAGTTTTTTTCTAGATCAACTGTTGCTTGAATACCATCAATAGCATTTAATGCTTTTTCTACATGTGCTTTACAATGTTCGCACATCATTCCTTCTACTAATACTTTTTTCATTTTCTTTTCTTCCTTTTTCCTATTTTCTTGTATTTGAATAATTTGATGTTTTGGTTTAAAGAATCTTAATCTAAGTGCATTCGATACAACAAAGACAGAACTTAATGACATTGCTGCTGCTCCATACATTGGATCTAACAACCAGCCAAAGATTGAATAGAACACGCCTGCAGCAACAGGAATACCAATGACATTATAGAAGAATGCCCAAAATAAGTTTTCTTTAATATTTTTAATTGTCGCTTTTGAAAGTTCATAAGCCACAACAACATCTTGTAAATCATTTTTCATTAAAACGATATCAGCAGATTCGATAGCAATATCAATACCTGAAGTCATCGCAATACCAACATCACTTCTAACAAGAGCGGGTGCATCATTGATTCCATCACCCACCATGATGACACGATGTCCTTTTTCTTGTAAGTCTCTTACATGTTTTTCTTTATCTTGTGGTAAGACTTCTCCAATAGCTTCAATACCTAATTCATCAGCAATCGCATTGGCTGTCAATTGATTGTCTCCTGTCAACATATAGATATTCATGTTCATATCTTTTAAACAATCAATGGCATGTTTACTTGTTTGTTTCAAGACATCTGAAACAACGATTAAACCAATAAGTTGACCGGCATAGCTATAAAATAAAGGTGTCTTTCCTTTAGATGATAATTCTTTATAGAGATTTTCAATCGAAGAAAGATCAACATCATTTTCTTCCATCAAACGTCTATTTCCTGATAAAAGAATTTCTCCCTTTAAATTACCTACAAGTCCTAATCCTTGTTTCATTTCAAAATGATCTAATGAATCAATAGATATTCCTTGTTCTAAAACATAACTATGAATCGCCTTGGCAAGTGGATGTTTAGAATATTGTTCAATCGAACCCGCATATTTCAATAAATCATTTTCACTTACACCAATTGGATAAACTTCTGTAACTTGAGGTTTTCCTTTAGTAAGTGTTCCCGTCTTATCTAAAACAATCGTATCACATTTAGAAAGTTCTTCTAAGTGTTGTGCTGATTTAACTAAGATACCTAAGTTAGCCCCTTTCCCTGTTCCAACCATGATTGCTGTAGGAGTGGCAAGCCCTAAAGCACATGGACAAGAAATAACAAGGACTGAAATTGCACAGTTTAAGGCAAAGTGGAAATCTTTATTTCCAAGGGTCAACCATAAAATGAAAGTAATGATTGCAATTGTAATAACGGTTGGTACAAAGACACCACTGATCTTATCGGCAAGTTTCGCAATTGGCGCTTTAGAAGCACCTGCTTCTTCTACTAAACGAATGATTTTAGAAAGCGTTGTATCATTTGAAGCATGACTAACTTCTACTTGCATATAACCATCTAAGTTATTGGTTGAACCAATAACTTGATCACCAACTGTTTTATCGACCGGTAAGCTTTCTCCAGTAATCATCGCTTCATTGATAGAACCATGTCCTTGAATGATTTTTCCATCCAAAGGAATATTGTTACCTGGTTTAACAATCACAACATCACCAATTTGAACATCTTCAATGGCCACTTCAACTTCTTCGCCATCTTTTAACACGATAGCTGTTGAAGGCATTAACTTCATTAATTTTTCAATCGCTTCTGAAGTCTTTTGTTTAGAACGTGATTCTAAATATTTACCTAAAGAAATCAATGTTAAAATCATTCCTGCCGATTCAAAGTAAAGTTGCATCATATAATGATGGGTCATATCCATATCCATTCTTCCTAGATAATAAGCCATCATCAATGTTGCATATAAACTATAAATAAAAGCTGCTGAAGAACCTAAGGCAATCAAGGAATCCATATTTGGACTCCTATTCCATAAAGTTTTAAATCCTCGAATATAATATCCTCTATTAATAAACATAATAGGAACAACTAAACACAATTGAACTAAAACAAAGATCATCATATTTTCATGACCTAAGAGAATACTTGGTAAAGGCCAATTCATCATATGTCCCATACTGATATAAAATAAAGGAATCAAGAAAATAAATGATAGAATCAAATTCTTCTTTTTATGCTCATTTTCATTTTCTTGAACATTTGAAACCTGTTTTTCACCAATATTTTGAGCTTTATAACCTGCTTTATCTACGGCCTCAAAAATTTGACTTTCACTTAGTTTATTTTCATCAAATTCAACAGTCATTGAGTTTTGTAATAAATTGACATTAACATCATCAACACCATCCAACCCTCTTACTGCTTTATCTACATGAGCTGAACAAGCACTACATGTCATCCCAACAACATCATATTTCTTTTTCATCCAAACACCTCCCACCCCTATAGGGTATCTATATCATACTTGAATACTAAAAAATAAGCAAGAAATACGCTTACAAAATTTCTTGATTTTCTAATGTCATTTTCCCCTCTTTCATTTGATAAATACAATAACCCCATTCTTTTCTTTCATCTTCTTCAATTAATTCATTCATACTTACCCCAAATAAACAACTTAATGCATATAAATGATGAATTGAAGGATATGTACTTCCTTTAAACCATCGATAAATTGGTTGAGGACATTCTAAACATAAATACTCTTGAATATCTTTTACTCTATACCCCATTTGATCAACACATCTTTTTAAATTCTTTCCTATTTTTAAAGGATTTATTAATTTTTTCTTCATTTCTATCACCACTATTATTTTAAAATAAAAAAAGAAGGCTGTCATTGAACTTGTAGTTCACTAACCTTCTCTTTTTTCAGACATTCTAAAAAATACAATTCCTAACATAAAGAAAATAGATAGAGCTCCTAGAGAAAGATTAACTTGTCCTGTCCATTGTGATAAAACACTAATCATTGTTGTTCCTAAAAAAGAAGCTCCTTTACCACATACATCCATCAAACCAAAATATTCTCCCGATTTTTCTGAAGGAATGATTTTTGTAAAATAAGATCTTGATAAAGATTGAATACCTCCTTGAAACATTCCTACTAAAACAGCTAACACCCAAAATTGCCATTGTTTTGTAAGGAAGATAGCAAAAATAGAAATACCTAAATACGCTAAAATACAAATAACGATTAATTTTGAAGTATTATATTTTGTTGCAAGTCTTCCAAATAAAATTGCGAAGGGAAAGGCGACAACTTGGGTAAGTAAAAGAGCTAGTAATAAACTTGTACTTTCAAACCCTAAAGCTGTTCCATAGGCTGTTGCCATATCTATAATGGTATAAACCCCATCAATATAGAAGAAAAACGCTAATAAGAATAAAAAAATCTTTTTTTCTTTTCTAATATTTTTTAAAGTCGTTCCTAATCTTTTAAAACTATTTGAAATCGCTTTAGGTTGTCTTTCTACATAATGCTTTTGTTTGTATGTTTTTAAAAGTGGTAGTGTTAAACAAAACCACCATAAAGCAATGATTGCAAATGAAATAATCATCGACATTTCCATAGAAAGACCTATTTTACTTGCTCCTAAAACTAAACCAAGACAAATTACAAAAGGGACACAGCTTCCAATATAACCCCAAGCATATCCTTGAGAAGAAACATGATCGACACGCTTTGGTGTTGTCACATCAATCAACATTGAATCATAAAAGATCAAACTTCCTGAAAAACCTATCTTAGCAATTAAAAACACAATTAAAAAGACAAACCAATAGTTGATAAATCCTAGAAGAAAACAACCAATACATCCAATAAGTAACATCATTGTAAAAAGCGGTTTTTTATAATCTTTTGTATCAGCTAATGTACCTAATACCGGTCCTAAAAAAGCAACAATAATTGTCACAAGCGAGGCCGTATAACCCCAAAAAGCTAAATAATCTACCGAAGATAAGCCTGCTTTTTCAGCTAGATAATTAAAATAAATCGGTATAATTGTTGATACTAATAAAACAAAAGCTGAATTGCCTACATCATAGAGCACCCAGTTTTTTTCTTCAGTTGTCATCTTAAATTTCATATTTTACTCCTTTTTCCCACTAAATGTATATTGATAAAAATCATCTTTTGTTTTTTCTAATGATGAAAGCTGCACATACTCACTTATCAATTCAACAGCTTTTTTGATGGCTTGTTTATAGAATTGATTTAATTTTTCTGTACTATCTTTACATAAAGGATTAGCCTCATAATTAACAAGCAAGCCGTGCATTTCCTGATAATTTCCTGTAATACGAAGTAATGCATAAATAAACTTTCTTTTTAATTTTGAGGGTGCAATTAATAAATCATTATAGAATTTCATACTTTCTAATGATTTAACGACTTGTTGAGCTGTTACATTAAAAAAAGGAGCAATGATTCTTGCATAATCAATAGATGGAATAATATGATTGGTAAGTTTATGTCTTATCGGATCTAATCCATCTTCAATCATTAAAAAACGATCAAATTCAACTTCTATTTCTCCATGTGATACTCCACTTTCATGAATTCTTTTTTCAATATAACCGTGACACGTTGCATCTAAGGCAAAATGACAAATAAATCCATAATAATAAGCTAGGTAATGATTGATTTGTTTTTTAGAAGTCATCATTTTTCTAAAAGTATCAAAGACTTCTTTTCCTGTTTTTTCGTGCATGTTATAACCTATTGAATTAATTTCATTGTTTTTTAATGGTAAATAATAAAACAAGAGATCTGGACCATGTAGTCCAATATCATAGAGTTCTTTATTTTCTATAATTATTTTTTTGATATCGTTTGGTAGTTCTTTTAAAACTTCTTGTCCAAATCGATAATGTGCATAAGTTGATGGCATTTTTTTATTTCCCTTTCTTTAGTTTAGAAAAAGCATACTTATTTTTAAGATAATCAACTATCATTTTTACGAAAAGAAATGTTAAGTAAAAGTAAAAAAACGATGATTCATCTCATCGTTTCTCTATAAATTCATTTTCAATTGTTTTAAAGATAACATCTTAATCATATTCTGGCATAAGGCTTTCATCAACAGCATAAGCTATCCTATTGTATAGAATTCTTAATAAATCTTCTTTAGCACCATTTTCTAAAAGCTCTTTCCCAAGTTCAGATTTAACTAAATGAGTTAGACAGTCATATTGGAAAGCATATTTAAATGGGGCATAGTCATTTCTAAACGTATAAATTGAATACTTATCACTGGCAAAAGGAATATCACTATCAACATGTACACCATATGTACCATATTTTTCTAATGGAAAATCATTTTTTCTATATCTATAATGTATTGTATCTTCTGTACCATAGGTTTTAGAAAAAGCATAGAACTCCCTAAATTTATATATCTTATAGATATCCCCCTCTTTTTCAAAATAAAAGTCTGAATCTAAACCAATGGTCATTGTAAATGGAAAATCAAAGACTTTTCCACTTTTATATGAGTTAAATGAAACACTTCCTATAATATCTAAAGAACCTTGGTTAAAAGTTTCTTCTTCATGTATTTCATTAAATCTTAATTCTATTCCAAAATCAGAATCAACATCCCCACAATTATTATATTTATTAATATCTTCTAATAATTTGTTATGAGAAACATTGTCAAAAAGTTCATTGTAAGAATAAGCACTTTCTAAATCAACATTGGCTATTTCATTAGCACTGTTTTTAAGTTTGCTTTTTTCTTTTTCATCCATCATTTTTTTATAACAGATAAACTTATCAAAAACAGCTTTCTTTAAATTATTTTCAAATTTATTAAATTGAAAAACAAGTTTTCCCAAAAAATTGTCTTGTATATAAATTTCATCTTGATTTAAACCTTCAAAATATTCTTTTAGGCCAGGAATATACCAATCAGCATCTTCATTCTTTACAAAATCAAAAAATTCATCAAATGTAACATGTTCCATATAAGAGTCCCCCTTAAAAATATATACTTAAATTTTAGCACAGAAATAAGGAAAGGGTAAAGAAAAAGACAATTTTAAATTTCCATCGTCTCTTTATAAAATTCTATAAATTCATTTTCAATTGTTTCAAAAGCTACAAAACTTAAATCAACTTTTCTTTGCAACTTTAAATAATTCCGATTGATTTCATCATTTAATAATTCTTTTAATTCCAAAGATAACATTTCATCATCAATTTCAAAAACTAATTTAGTTTCTTCTTTTGTTAAATCTCTTTGAATAAAATGTTTCCAAATAACATTTTGTAAAACATCTTCCACTTCTAAATAATGTGTAAGTTCTTTTTTTATTGGTCTTGTAACATCACTTAAATAAACTTCACTTCCATCATGCAACAAACATCCTAAAATAACTTCTTTACTATATCCTCTTGCCTTTGCTTCCTTAGCACAAGCAAGACTATGTTGAGCTACAGAATAAAAATATTGAACATGTCCATTTCCTCGACATATTAAAGAAAGTGCATGTGCAATATCTTTAATATCTAATAAACTTTCATCAACATTTAATGGATCAAAATATTTTTTTGTATACGTTGTAATAAAACTCATAAAATACTCCTATAACTTAATTGACACCGTACTTAATGCGCAAACTGTCATTAAAAGACAACAAATAATGATACTCATGCCAAATGAAAATGATAAAAAATAAGCAATAATTGAATAAACAAAATAACCTAAACAAACCATTAAAAATCTTATAAAATGTTTATACGCATACTCTTTTCTTTGCTTGCTTGTAACCGCACATGCTTCTTGATAAGAAATCCCTGTATACCAATAGATTGCCTCATTTTTATAAATCATGCCCGTAAGAATGGCAAGAGTTATAAATATATAATTACCTAAAACCAAACCTACTAAATCTATATTCTTGATATCCATAAAAATAATCGCCAACACACCTACGCAAAATAAAACCAGCCATGCCATAAATCCTTTATAACTTTTCTTCATTTTTTATAGACCTATTTCCTTATAAATTTTTTCAATAATTTGTGATTTATACATACAATATTTTTCAATATCATTTGGATACAACTTTGCTGCTTCTTTTTTAATTTTACCGTATTCTTTTACAGTATTTGGATGTTTTCTTAAATAATTTCTAAAAGCAAGATGTCGTTTCAATTCTTTAGAATCTTGTGGACATACATAAAGATGATGTGTTCTTAAGTGTTCTTTTCCTTCATATCTAAAAGCTTCACGATCTTTAAGACCTAAATCACCTTCATAAATATAACCATGCTTTTCTAAAAGAAAAATCACTTCTTTTAAATCATTTTGATCAATAACAACATCTAAATCAATGATTGGTTTAGCTGCTAGTAAAGGAACAGAAGTGCTTCATACATGTTCAACAACAAGCACTAAATCTTTTAAAGCTTCTTCTATTTCCCCTTTAATTTGATTAAAATCATTTACCCACTTCGAATCATAATCTACAACTTCAATATGTTCTGTTTTCATCTTTCAATATCTCCACATAAACGCTCACAAACAAGATTCCTACAACGCTTTTTATGTGCTTCATGTAATGGATGATTTTGAAAATTCTTTAATGCCTCTAAATTTTCAAACTCACTATAAAAAACAAGATCATAACCTGAAGTCAAGTTTTCTTCCATTTCCACACATAATAAGCCTTCAATTCCTTCTAAAGTTTGAACCGATTCTTTTAATTTTTGAAGTGTTTCTTTTTCTAAATGGTTTTCTTTAACTTCTTTTGTATAATTCCAAAATAAAATATGTCTAATCATTTTCATCACCTACTTTTATTATTTCTTTAACAATTTCTTCAATTGTTTTATTAGAAACATCAATTTTATATGTATTTAATTTTTGATACATTTCTAATCTTTCTACACTACGAGCAAGGACATCTGGTTTTCTAATTCCTTGATCGATATCTTTTTGAATTCTTTTTTCCAAAGCTTCTTTTTGACAAACTAAAGAAATAGATATCACTTTTACATCTTTTAAATCAAGGTGTGAAAGCAGATCATCAATAATACTTTGTTCATGCATGACCCAACAAAAAATAATATGATCAAACACACTGCATTTTAAATCATTATTCAATAACATGCAGATATTCTCTAAAACTAACTTTTTTGTTTCTTCATTAACCATGAACGGATGCATATCCCAACACCAATCTCCATCTATAAAAACGCTTTTATCTAATTTTCTTTTAAGGATCTGACACGTTGTTGTTTTACCAACACCCATCGTGCCACCTATTAAATATAATTTTTTCATAACTTTCCCTTCTTTTTAAAATATTATACAAAATATTTATCAATAATTATATAACTTCTTTCTTTAGTTGTTTAAACAAAAATAATAATTTTTATTAACTTTCTCAATTGTTTTTATATTGAAAGTTCAATAAAATAAAATTATTAAAGGAGGTTATTCTATGATCTATTTAAGCAGTTTTAAATTAAGCAATCAAACACTCAAAAATCCTAATATTTATCCCTATAATATCTTTAGAGATAAGTACATAGAGCCTTTTTCTTTTGCACCTATTACCATTTTTTATGGAAATAACGGGTGTGGAAAATCCACACTTCTTAACATCATTGCTGGTAAATTAAAAATAAAAGGAAAAGAAATGCCTGCAAGTAATGCTTACTATGAAAATTATTGTGAAAGATTTGAAAATGAATGTGCTTATAGTTTAGGCAGCAATGAAAATGGTATTCCTTTTTATCAACTACCTGAAAATAGTCGTTATATTAAAAGTGAAGATATTTTATATGAAATTAAAAAAATACAACAAAAAGCTATTTTAGAGCATGGTTTAACTTATGATTATATGCAAGAAGGATTATCTTTAGAAAAAGCACAAAGTGTTTTAAATAAAAAGAAAGAACAACGTATTGAAAATATCATTTTTTCTCAAGAAAAGTATTCCAATGGTGAAACCTCTTTACAGTTCTTTCAAGAATATCTTTTACCAAATGCTCTTTATTTATTAGATGAACCAGAAGTTTCTTTATCTCCTGCAAATCAAGTTGCTTTAGCTCAAGAAATTAATGAACTAACACATTATTTAGGGTGTCAGTTTATTATTGCGACACACTCTCCTTTTATGTTAGGTACTTTAAACGCTAAAATTTATAATTTAGATGCAAGAGAATACGAAGTTACCCCTTGGTATAAATTAGAAAATGTTCGCTATTTTTATGATTTTTTCAAAAAACACGAAAAAGAATTCAATGATTGAGTTCTTTTTTTCTTTACCTTATTGACAAATCATTAAATGTATTATACTGTATTAGTGTACTAGTGACACTAATACAGTTAGGAGGGCTCTATGTTTATAATAGATATTCAAAATAAAGTTCCTATTTTTGAACAACTCAAAAAACAAATCTTAGAATTTATCTCTATTGGCATTTTACTTCCTAATGATAAATTACCTTCGGTAAGATCTCTTGCAACAGATATTGGCGTTAATCCTAATACTGTTTCTAAGGCCTATCAAGAATTAGAGAACCAAGGTTATATTTATTCCGTTAAAGGAAAAGGATGTTTTATTGCTGATAATCAAACTGATCAATTGATTAAAGACGATAAATTAGATGATTTTAAAGGATGTGTCAATGAAATGAAAAAGCATCAAATTACCAAAGACAAATTATTAGAAATTATTGAAGAAGTATATAAGGAGGAAACTGTATGATTGAAATTAAAGATGTGATGAAATCTTTTGAAAATAAAAATGTTTTAAATCATTTAAATGTCACAATTTCCTCAGGAAGTATTTTTGGTTTGATTGGTCCTAATGGAGCTGGGAAATCAACCTTACTTTATTTATTAAATGGGATTTCTAAATGCGATGAAGGAAGTATTTTATTTGATGGAAAAGATGTTTATGAAAATCCTGATGTTAAAAAAGATATTTTATTCATTAGTGATGATCCCTACTATTTTCACTTTGCTACTATTGATGAAATGAAAGATTTCTATCTTACTTTTTATCCACAATTCAATTTAGAAACCTATCAACATTATGTTGATTTATTCCGTTTACCACAAAATAAACCTTTAAAAGACTATTCAAAAGGAATGAAAAGACAAGCAATGTTTGCTTTAGCACTTGCAATTGCACCAAAATATTTATTATTAGATGAAGCTTTTGATGGTTTAGACCCTGTTATGCGTTTAGCATTTAAAAAAGCTATTAATCAAATGATTGATGAAAATATGACAGTCATTATTTCATCTCATAATTTAAGAGAATTAGAAGATATTTGTGATAGCTTTGGGATTTTAGACAATGGATGTATGACAACATCGGGTGATCTCTATGATATTAAAGATCATATTCATAAAATACAATTAGCTTTTAAAGAAGAATTAAACAAAGAAGAATTCAGTCATTTAGATGTTCTCTCTTTCCATAAACAATCAAGAGTGATCAATATGGTCGTTAAGGGAGACATCAATGAAATTAAAGATTATTTAAGAATGTTCAATCCTATTATGTTAGAAGTTTTACCTGTAAATTTAGAAGAAATATTTATTTATGAAATGGAAAGAAAGGGGTATGGTGTCTATGATTAATAAAGATTATTTTAAATATTTAATAAAACAAAATAAGAAATATCTTATTCTTATTTATGTAATTGGAATCATTATTCCTTTTCTACTAATCAATAAATTTGATTATGCACCTTTAAACGATGAAAATATAACGCGTTTTGCACAAATAATTCCTTTAGCTTATGGATTTATGTTATCTTTTATTGTCCCTATTTATCTGTTTTCTTTTTTACAAAAAAAGAAAAGTAATATACTTTACTTTTCCTTACCAATAAAAAAAGAATCACTTTATTTAACAACAAGTTTATTTTCTTACTTTGCAACTATTCTACCTGTTGTTATTTACCAAATTATAAGCCAACTTATTAGTAACTATATGATTTCTTTTCCATTGGACAAATTTATTCTAGCAATAATTATCACCATCGTCCATATGTTTGCGATGAATACAATCATTACATTTGTAACACTTTCATCTCAAAATATGACTGATAGTTTAATTTGTTCGATTGCTTATATGATCATACCCTTTGTTGTTTTTCTTGCTCTTAATATTTGTGCAACCAAGGTAGCCCAAACATTTATGATGGGATATGGAAACTATTCACAATCATTAAAATTATTACTCAATTATATAAGTATTGTTTATAGTGGTTTTTTCCAAGGAAACTATTTATTATCACCATTTGTTTCTAATACACCTATTATCTATTGGTTTATTTTAAGTATTATCTTTTCATTGATTAATTATCATTTATTTTTAAAACGTACACTCGAAAAAAGTGAAACATACACAAAATCTATCTTTATGTATCCATTGATTATTATTTTAAGTACATTATCAATGATGTTATTTGTGTATGATCTAGAGGATTTAAAAATGACAACTCTCATGTTTTCTGTTATTTTCATCATTTATTTAATTATGTATTATTTTTCAAAAAGAAAAGTTTATTTCAGTTGGAAAATTCCATCTCTCTTTATTCTATTGATTATTGGTTGCATTGGTTTTTCTAATATTTATTCTAATACCAAAGGTTTTAATACAATTTATGAATTACCAAAAAACAAGGATATCCAAGAAATCTATTTTTCTACTGATCGTTATATTTTCGACGAAGATAAGCCATCAACTGTCGATAATCAAGAAATAGAGAATTTAACAACGAAAAATATTACAATTCAAAATAAAAAAAATTTCATGAAAAGTATGTACGAAATTATGAACAAAAATTTAATTACTAAATCCGCTGATTATCATGGTTATGAAAACTATTATGAATTAACGATTAGTTTTACAACTAAAAACACCATCAATCCAAACAGAAATTATATTATTAAGGATGAAAATATGGCAGCTGTACTCGATATTTTTTCTAAATATGACATCATTAAAAACAAATAGGTTGGGTATTACCTCAACCTATTTCTATAGAAGGAGTCTTTATGAAAAAAACTACACATATATTATTTACTATTTACATATTTTTAGTCATCTGGATCATACTTTTTAAATTATCTGTTTCTATTGATCAATTACCACATTTTAGAAGCATTAATTTAATTCCCTTCTATTATCCAAATAAGACAACTTATCAAATAAGAGAAGTTCTTGATAATCTGATTATTTTTATTCCTTTTGGGCTCTATTTAAAAACATTAAATATTAATAGTGATCGAACAATATTTCTTGGTTTTCTATTAAGCATTTCATTAGAATTATCTCAATATATCTTTTGTCTTGGCGCAAGTGATATTACAGATTTAATTACGAATACAACAGGAGTACTTGTCGGTGTTGGTCTTTATTATCTTTTAAAAAAGATTTTTAAAGAGAAGACCAATAAAATTATTTTAGCATTAGCAGCTATTGTAACGATTTTATTTGTTTCTTTGATCATTATTATTCTTATAAACAATTAATGCACATAAATCACAAGTTATTCACAATTGTGCATAATAAAAAATGAGGTCTCCCTCATTTTTTTATTCTGTTGGATGACGATCACCTAATAAATAATCATCTACATGTTCAAAGATATATTGAATAGATAATGGTTTTCTTCCTGTAAGTGAACTAAAATCACTAACAGGAACATCTAAATAGCCTTGTGTGACAGTTGTTCCAAAAGTAACCATTCCTTCTGATGTTGCTTTAATTGGACTTTTTGAAAAATCTCCATCCGTATTTCTAGGAACACCAATTGAATCAAAATAAGCATAAAGTTCATCATCTGTAAGTCTTGTATAAGTGATATGATTTCCTGTTGCTTTGTTTCCAATAGCTAAGAAATCTTCATAAGATAGTGGTTCTAAACCATTAATATTTAAAACAGCTCGATGTAATAAATGATTATTTAAAGCACAAGCTGCTGCATAAGCGCAATCCTTACGTGAAATAAACCACACACGCCCATCACCCATGTTTTTAGAAATTGTTGTTTCTTTAGCTTCTACTGCTCTTAAATAGTCACTTGTAAATGCTTCAACAAAAAGAGAATTTCTTAAAAAGATATAATCAAGCGATGTATTTTGAATAATTGCTTCTGTATAAGAATGATCTACATTTTCAATGCTTGGGTTAAATGGATGTGCTGCTGATAAAACAGATGTATAAATAATTTGTTTAACATTTGCTTTCACACATGCATCTACTGCATTTTTATGAGCTTGTCTTCTTTTTTCACCTACAAAAGGCATTGAAATCAATAGAACCTTATCCGCATTTTCAAAAACTTTAACAAGTCCTTCAGGATCATTAAAATTAGCTATAGCTGTTTGAATCCCTTGTTCCTTATATTCTTTTAAACTTTCTTCTTTAGGTGCTGTAAATACTAAATCTTCTTTGTTCATCAATTCTAAAGCGTATTTAGCCACTAATGAACCAAAATTTCCATCAACACCATTAATAACAATTTTACTCATCGTTCATACCTCCACATGTGAAAATTATATCATGAATATTTTTATAAAATAGACCTTAAAAATTAATAAAGACTATAAGTTTTTCTTATAGTCTAAAATAATCTTCTACATATTTCATAAATTGTTGTATCGCCTTTTTTTCATTATCTTGACGATATCCTACAGCATAATCAGCATGATGATGACTTTCTTTTAAAGGAATCACTGCTACTTGATCATTTTCACTAATGACCTCTGTGGCCGAAAGTCCTATTCCTTCCCCTAAAGAAATAGCCATCACATATTCATTTAAATCATCTACTTCTTTTTTTATATAAGGAATCATTCCATCTAAACGGAAAGCTTCCATATAATCATGATAGTACTCTTTTCCTTGTTTTTTCGATAAAACAATAAGAGGTTCATTTTTGATATCTTTAATTGTTACATATTCTTTATGACTTAAAGGATGTTCTAAAGAAGTAACGACACAAATATGTGAATGATAAATTGTACGATAAATAAGATCTGGATAATTTTTAAAGTTATTACTTAAGCCAAAAGCAATATCTATTTCTCGATTGTTTAATTTTTCAATACAGGTAAATAAATTAAAAGCTTTGATATCAATTGAAATAGTATCGTTTTCTTTGAATTGTTTAACAATAAATGGTACATGCTTTCTTTCAAAAGGACCTGTAATCCCAATCGTTAACACATCTTTTTGTAAATTTTCTTTAATATCATTATATTCATTTTTATAATCACTCAATAATTTCTTTGCAAGATCATAATACCTTTTTCCTTCTTCTGTTAATGTTGGATAATAAGTCCTACGATCAAAAAGAGAAAATCCCAAATCATTTTCCAATTTTGTGATTTGCTGAGAAATTGCTGATTGTGATAGATAAAATTTTTTGGCTGCTTTTGAAAAACTTCCTTGTTCGACTACTGCTATAAAATAATAAATTACTTGTTTAAACATCTTTATCACCCTATCTATCATATCATTTTATTCACATTAATGTTCAAATTGTGCGCAAAAAAGTGAATAACTTAAGTTATTCACTTTATTCACAACAATATTCACAATACACAAATAAAAAAACACATTTAAGATGTGTTTATCACAAACTGGCAGGGGTAGTAGGAGTCGAACCCACATCAACGGTTTTGGAGACCGGTATTCTACCATTGAACTATACCCCTAGTTGGGTTTGCCTAATTAATATATCATATAAAAAACAATTAAGCAATAGTTAATTGCCTATAAATTAAAAAAAATGTCTCATAAGATAATTTTGAGGAGGTTAAATATGAATGAATTAGAATTAACTATATCCTCTATCAAAATACAAACATTTAAAGATATCTATAAAATGAATGTTGCTTTTGATAAAGGAACTATTTTTAAACAATTGGATAAACCATGGGTGATGCAACGTGGATGATACATTATTACAAATAAGTAAATTGGATTTTTGTATCCAAGATGTTACTTTGTTTTTAGATACCCACCCTAATGATCAAGAAGCTAAAAAATATTATAAAGAAGGGATGAAGCATCTTTTAAAGATGAAAGAAACTTATTTAAAAAATGGCGGTGCTCTTACAAATAGAGACGGAAAGAATATTGAAAACTATATTAATGAACCATTTCCTTGGATGAAAGGAGGATCAACATGTGGTTGTATGAAAAGCGCTTGCAATATCCCGTTAATGTAAGAAAACCTGATGCTAAAACAGCTAAAATTGTTATTTCTCAACTAGGAGGACCTAATGGGGAACTAGGTGCTGCCCTTCGTTATTTAAGTCAACGTTATCCAATGCCTTATCCTCG